>VFQT010000203.1_pt1 | contig 96009 bp, 85 predicted proteins | sample 3512381 | NCBI WGS metagenome assembly VFQT01 (sample SAMN10412376, study PRJNA504923) | tailings metagenome | isolation source: Relicate 2 Philex TSF3 active mining site | place: Philippines: Tuba, Benguet | collected 2017-08-29
AGCACGGCAACCGCGCCATCACCTCCAAGTCGGGCAGCGCCGACGTGCTCGAGGCACTGGGCATCCCGGTGGACCTCTCTCCCGAAGCCGCCGCCCAGGCCATCGAAGAGGTCCAGTTCGCGTTCCTGTTCGCCCCGCGATTCCATCCGGCCTTCAAGGGCATCGCTCCGGTGCGGGCCCTGTGCGCCGAGCGGGGCCAGCGCACGGTGTTCAATCGCCTCGGCCCGCTGCTCAACCCGGCCCGACCCACGGCCCAGTTGCTGGGGGTCTCACGGACGGAATGGGTCGAACCCATGGCTAAGACCTTGCAAGCCCTCGGGCTCCGGCGGGCCATGGTGGTCTCCGGTGAAGTCCCCGGCCACGGAACCCTCGACGAACTGTCCACGCTCGGGACCAACCATGTGGCCGAGTTCTATCAGGACCGCGGGTTCAGCACCTCTTCCGGATCCGCGTCGGACTTCCCGCTGATTCCGGCCACGCTGGCCGATTTGGAGGGCGGCAGTGCGGTCGACAACGCCGCGATCATCGTGCGCCTGCTGGAGGGCTCCGACCGCGGGCCGCGACGCGATGCGGTACTGCTCAATGCGGCGGCGGCCCTGTTTGTCGGAGCCCGGGTGCGCAGCATGGGCGAGGGGTGGGACCTGGCGGAGAAGCTCCTGCACGACGGACGGGTGCTGAAGACCCTCGACCGATTGCGCCACAGCCGTTGAGTTCCCGCCCTCGTCGCAGCCCCCCTTCTCCGCACGGATGTCCCAGGACCTCACCCTCCAACAATGGACCCTGGCCTGCCTCGCCGCCGTGGGCATCGGGGTCTCCAAGAGCGGCCTGCCCGGGGTGAGCCTGCTGCACGTGGTGATCTTCGCCCAACTGTTCCCGGGCCTTCAATCGACCGGGGTGGTGCTGCCGATGCTCGTGGTAGGCGACATCGGTGCGGTGCTGCTCTTCCGACGCCACGCCGACGGACACCACATCCGGCGGACACTGCCCCCGGCGGCCATCGGAGTCGTCGCCGGTTGGTCGGTGATGCGCTTCTGGGGACAGGCCGACTTCCGGCCGGTGATCGGGGCCATCGTGCTGGCGCTGGCGGTGATCCAACTCATCCGCCACTGGCGGCCCGAGACGCTCGCCGACCTGCCCCACACGCGGTCCTTCGCCTGGACCATCGGGCTCCTGGCCGGCGGCGTGACCATGGTGGCCAATGCCGCGGGGCCCGTCATGGCCCTGTACCTGGTGGCCGTGTCGCTGCCCAAGAATGTGTTCGTAGGCACCAGTGCCTGGTTCTTCCTGCTCATCAACCTCTTCAAGATCCCCTTCAGCCTCCAACTGGGGCTGATCCATCTCGATTCGCTGGCGTTCAACGTGCGGTTGCTCCCGTTGGTGGTGGCCGGGCTCTTCCTGGGACGGGCCGTGGTGGCCCGCCTGCCGCAGCGCACCTTCGACACCTTCATCCTCCTCTTCGCCTGGGTGGCGGCCCTGCGACTCCTGCTGTAGGCGGGCGAAGGGCGAGGCCAGCGGCTGGGGAAATCAAGCCTCACCGGGTGGGGCCCGGCAACCGCGCCAGCGACCGACCTTCGCGCCGCTGGAGGAGGGCGTCGATCCGCGGCACATACATCTGGGTCTCGGCCGGCAGGTGCCGGGCGATGTCGTGGAACGTCCGGGCGCGGTGGCGGCTCAGGAGATTCGCCACGCGGGTCTCGCCGGCATTGTAGGCGGCCAAGGCCAGGGGCCAGTCCTTGAAGCGGCGATGGAGCGCCCGGAGATACCGGGCCGAGGCGCGGGCGTTCTTCTCCGGACGGTACCGCTGGTCGAAGGGGAAGGTCGAAAGGCCCTGAGCCCGGGCGGTCTCGGGCATCAATTGATAGAGGCCCGCCGCACCGGCCGGGCTTCGAGCCCGCGGATCGAACGACGACTCCACCTCCGCCACCCAGACCAACTCCTCGGGCACGCCCTCTTCGCGGAAGATCGGCTTGAGCTGTGGCACCCGACGCCGGGCCTGATCGGGCCAGGGCTCGACGATCGTGATGTCGGACCAGACCTTCCGCTGCTGGGCTGCGGAGGGAACCCAAGCCGGCCGGGTCGCCGGAAGCAACGGCCCCATCGAAGATTTAGGCTGCAGGGGTGGAACCGGCGGAGGAGCCGCCGGGGGTTGCACGGGTAGTCGGGGCCGCAGAGGAGATCGGGGCACCACGGACGTCGGAACTCCCGATGGCGGGGGCGATTCCCGGACGAAGGTTTCGGCCGCCTGGAAGTAATCCAACCGGGCTCGCAGCCAGGGCACGTACGGCTGCAACGCCGTCTCCCGCTCCAACCACGGCAGGAGGGCTTCGGCGACGACGCGCAGTTCGGCCAGATCGAGGAGGTTCTCGGCCTGCAGACGATCCTGAACCCGCCGGAGCAGCGGCTCGACCTGCTGGAGATCGAGCTCCGGCAGCGATGGCAGCGCCTCCTCGTCGATGTGCTGCTCCCACCAACGCTGCCCCTCGTTCAGCAGGGCCTCCAGGTCCGACGGCGACGGAGCCGGCGGCGTCTGGGCTGCCCTCGCCGGCACGAGTTGCAGCAGGACTCCCAGCAGGATGGAACGAAAAGTGCGGTTCACGTCGGGCGTTTGATGAGCATCGTGCAGACCCGGGCCCCGGGCAAACCCTGCTCGCTGAAGCGGTCGAATCCCGGGGTCAAAACCCGGACTTGCCCCGGTGGATTCCCCCGACACACTGGCCTCACGCTTCCAAATCCTCTGTTTATGGGCCGCATCTACAACAACATCGTCGAGACCGTCGGGCGCACGCCGCTCGTCCGCCTGAACCGCATCCCCGCCAGCTTCGGTGTGGATCCGTCCACGCAGATCCTGCTCAAGTGCGAGTTCTTCAACCCGCTCGGATCGGTGAAAGACCGTATCGGCATGGCCATGATCCAGGACGCCGAACAACGGGGCATCCTGAAGCCGGGCACCACCATCATCGAGCCCACCTCGGGCAACACCGGCATCGCGCTGGCCTTCGTCGCGGCGGCCAAGGGCTACAAGGTCATCCTGACCATGCCCGAGACCATGTCGCTGGAGCGCCGCACGCTCCTGGCGCTGCTCGGCGCCAAGCTGGTGCTGACCCCCGGCAGTGAGGGCATGCGCGGGGCCATCGCCCGGGCCGAATTGCTGGCCAAGGAGATTCCCGACGCGTGGATTCCGCAGCAGTTCGAAAACGGAGCCAATCCGGCCGTCCACACCGCGAGCACTGGCCCCGAGATCTGGGAAGACACCGCCGGCGCCGTCGACATCTTCGTCGCGGCGGTCGGCACGGGGGGCACGATCACGGGCTGCTACGAGTACATCAAACCCCTCAAGCCGTCCTTCACGGCCATCGCGGTCGAGCCCAAGGACTCGCCCGTCATCTCGCAGACACTGCACGGCGAACCGGTCAAGCCGGGCCCGCACAAGATCCAGGGCACCGGGGCCGGTTTCGTGCCGAAGAACCTCAGGCTCAAGGACGCCGCGGGCAACGCCCAGATCATCGAAGCCGTGCAGGTGAGCAACGACGACGCCTTCGCCATCGCCCGTCGCTTGGCCAAGGAGGAGGGCATCCTCGCCGGCATCTCGTCGGGAGCCAACGTCTGGGCCGCCATCGAGGTCGCCAAGCGTCCGGAGAACAAGGGCAAGACGATCGTGACGGTCGCCTGCTCGACCGGTGAACGCTACCTGTCCACCGCCCTGGCCGCCGAGGCCCGCGCCGAAGTCGGGGGCTGAGATCCCTACGAACGATCCCTTCGGAAACGACACAGGCCGCGTGGCATGCCACGCGGCCTGTTTGTTGGTGCGGGATTAAGCCGGAACCGCTTGCGGAACGCCCCAACGATCAGGATTCGGACGACAGGCGGACCACCAGTTTGCCGAACTGCTCGCCGCGCTCCATCCGTTCGAAGGCGGCACCGATGTGATCCAGACCGAAGACCTCGCTGATCACGGGCTTGATGGCGTGGGTTTTGACGAAGTCGACCATGGCCGCGAAGTCGGCGGGGCTGCCCATGGTGGTGCCCAACAGCGAGATCTGGCGCCAGAACAACTTCCGCGTCGGCAGCTCGGGCGGATTCCCGCGAGTGGCCCCGAAGAAGACGATGCGCCCGCCCGACGCGGTGAGGTCGATGAGCGTCTCGAAACCGGGGCCCGCGGCGCTGTCGACCACCACCTCGAAAGGACCGTGGTGCTTGCCGAATTCGACATGCCAGTCGGGCAGGTTGTAGAGGCTGCCGGCCTTGGACCCCAGCTCATGGGCCCGCTCCAGTTTCCAGGGCGCACTGGAGGTCACGCAGGGAATGGCGCCGGCGGCCGCGGCGAACTGCAGCGCAAAGAGGGCGGTCCCGGCACCAATGCCGTTGATGAGGATGCGCTCATGGGCCTTGAGGCCGGCCCGGGTGAAGATCGCCCGGTAGGCGGTGAGGCCGGCCAGAGGCAACGCTGCCGCCTCTTCCCACGACAGGTGAGAGGGTTTGGGCACCAGCTGGTTGGCCGGGATCGCCACGAACTCGGCGAAGGTGCCGTCGCGCGGCAAGCCCAGAATCGAGAACCGGGGTTCCTGCGCCCGTTCCGAATGCCCCCAATCAAGCGAGGGATTGATGATGACCTCCTGATCCACCAGCGAGGGATCGACCCCCGCCCCGGTCTCGACCACCGTGCCCGCCCCGTCGGAACCGAGGATCACCGGAAACTTCAACCCGGCGTAGTGCCCCCCTTTGATCCACACATCGCGGTGATTCAAGGCGGCCGCGTGCAGGCGGACCACCACCTCACCGGGGTGGGGCGTCGGCTGAGGGACGGTATCGACGACCAATTCCTGGACTCCGCGAAGAACGGCAGCTTTCACGAACCGAGCCTAGAGGGAGCGCCGGGGCGACGCGAGCCCGGTAAATGGGGATCAAGGGCGGCCGAGCTTGAGGAAATTGGCCAGAATCGTCCGACCGCTCTCCGTGAGGATGCTCTCCGGATGGAACTGGACCCCCCAGATGGGCAACGAGGTGTGCCGGACCCCCATCACTTCGCCCTCCTCGGTCCAGGCGGTCACCACGAGTTCCGGGGGAAGGGTTTCCCGACGGGCGACCAGCGAGTGATACCGGGTGGCATTGAAGGGATTGGGCATGCCCTCGAAGAGATCCTTGCCGTCGTGGAAGATCGGGGAGGTCTTGCCATGCATCATGCGGTAGTTGACCTCGACGGTCGCCCCGAAGGTGTGGCAGATGCACTGGTGGCCCAGGCAGACCCCCAGGACAGGCACCCGACGCTCCGAGAACGCGCGGATGAGGTCGTTCGAAAGCCCCGCTTCGCGCGGTGAACACGGGCCCGGCGAAATGAGCACCCGCTCGGGCTTCAAGGCCAACGCATCTTCGAGGCGAATCTGGTCATTGCGATGCACCTGCATCTCCACGCCCATCTCGCCGAGGTACTGGACGAGGTTGAACGTGAACGAGTCGTAGTTGTCGATGACCAGCAACATGGCGCCGAGACGCTAGTCCGCCCGGGCCCCGTTGGGAAGCCCTCCGCCCGGGCGATCCCGAGCGGACGCGGGGCGACGGTAGGGAACTACCTTCGGACGGGCTCCTGGGCCGGCCGAAGGCGGGGATCGTCCAGATCGAGTCGATACAGGATCTGGTTGTAGTCGTGGCGCGGCGTGGCCACCGGGTCGCTCGAGAACTCCCGGGTGTAGGTGCCCTCGAAGAGGAGCATGGGTGAGTCGGCCGGCGTGAAGTCGAGGTGGAGGCAGGGATTGTAGAAGGTGTGGTGGCGATGGGTCAGCACCTTGACCGCGAGGCCCCACGGTCCGGTCGGAGCCTCCGATTCGGCGTACCAGAGCTCCCCCAGAGACGAGGGGGTTCCGCCATTCTGGAGAAAAACCGTCACCCATCGCCGTCGCCACGCATGCCAGCCCAGGCCGCCGCTGTGGACGCCGTCATGCGGGCGGATCACACCGCCATCGACGGCCGACCGCAACGCCGTCGGGGGGTTGAGCACTACCCAGGCGGTCGGATCCTGCCAGGCCTCGAAGGTGGCGGGGCAGCGCAACGCCGGGAACGGATGGGAAAAAAGGATCCAGTCACGACCCTCAGCGTCTTTCCAGGGAACGGCATGACCGACGGGCAGCGTCGGCGGTTGGGGAGAGATCGCCGAGCGGGTCCACAGGACCTTCAGTCGCTCGAAGGTCTTCGACCGGTCGTTCCACACGGCCAACCCCCATTCGTAGACCTCCAACTGCCCGCGCACCTTGCAATAGGTGCAGACCAGCCGGGGAATCCCGTCACGGGCCGGCAAGCTGACCAGGCCGGTGAGCCAGGTGGGGCCCTCCCCGCTCAAGGGAGCGATCCCTCGGAGCCGGCCCCGGTCGTCGCGCCGGAACTCGAAGGGAGGCCGGATGGGGGGTTCGAAGGCCAAGAAGGGCCGCTCGACCGACTCGGCACCGAGACTATCGAAGATCCCCAGGGGATACTCAGGCAGGGTCGTGTCGCCCCAGAGCCAATGACGACGATCCCGATGGACGACCGTCTGGACGCTGTCACAACCGAACACCCCGCTCTCCTTCCAGTCGGTGTCGCGCCCGGTGGCCTGGCTTTCGGCGAAGAGTCCGGCACCGGTCAGGCGCCCGAGCCTCCGGGCGATCATCGTGCGGCGGACTTCGACCCGCAACGTCGCCCCGGGCTCGGGCCGAAGGCGAACCCCGGCATGGCCGAACCCATCGGCCGACACCTCGTAACCATCGGCGGCCACATGGAAGAACACCTCACGCCCGAGGAGTTCGGGCGTCCCGAGGGCGACCACTCCGGCATTGTCGGTGTGGAACCCGATCGCGTGGGTGGTCTTCAACTCCACGAGCGGCACCGGCCATCCGGAGCCCTGTTCCACCACTTCGATGCGGCACGGGGCAACCGCCGCCCGGATCGGTGCCGCCCCCATCAGGCAACCCAGCACGGCGATCATGCCGGTCATGGACTGACACCGTCCCGCAGGAGAGCACTCGATCCGGAGCCGAAGCCAACACCGTAACCAGGTCAATCGTGTCACTCGGGCACCTTGGAGGCAGGACCCGAGGAATCGAAACCAGAATCGTTCGCACCGGTTGCGAAAACCGCTGGCGCACCGCTCGCACGGGGTCCACGTTGGCCGACGGAATCCGCCCCCACCGCCATGTCCCGGCTCCTTCGCCTGCTCCTCCTCCTCGGGCTCAGCCTCGGCTGCTCATCACAGATGTCGGCCGCTCCCGACACCTACCAACTCATCCTGGCGGGCGAGTCCGTCATCGAGGCCCGTGAGACGGCCGCCAAATCGGGAGCCAACCCCAAGGCCCAGGTCGATGTGGGCAAGGCACGGAAACGCGCCCTGATCGGTGAGCATGCCCTGATGCAGAAACGTCTGGCCGGCTCGGGAACGGTGGTGCTCGGCGGCACCCATACGCTCCTGAACAGCCTGCTGGTCACAGCCGAACCGGCGGCGTTGCAAACGCTGCGCGCACTCCCCGGAGTCGTCTCGGTGGAACGGGTCCAACCCCTGGAACGTCATACCCGGACTTCCGTGCCCTTCATCGGAGCCCCCTCGGCGTGGCTGCCCGTGGGCACCGGGACAGGGATCACCGGCAAAGGGGTGCGCATCGCCATCGTCGATTCGGGCATCGACTATCTGCACGCCCAGTTCGGCGGCTCGGGCGACCCGAACGATTACGCGGTGAACGACCCCTCGGTCATTGAACCGGGCTCGTTTCCCACCGCCAAGGTGATCGGTGGCTGGGACTTCGCCGGCGACGACTACGACGCGGGCGGGGAGTTCGGAAGCACCTCGCCCATGCCCGATGCCGACCCCCTCGATCCCCGGGCCAACGGACACGGTTCCCATGTGGCCGGGATCGCGGCCGGACTCGGGGTGTTGGCCGATGGCAGCCCGTTCGCCGGACCCTACGGCCCGGGCATCTACACCAACGATTTCAAGGTCGGACCGGGCGTCGCCCCGGAGGCCTCCCTCATCGCGTACAAAGTCTTCGGAGCCCGGGGCAACACGGCGCTCGTGCCGCTGGCTCTGGATGCCGCGGCCGATCCCGACGGCGATGGCAACACCGCCGATCGGGTCGATGTGCTGAACCTCTCCCTCGGGTCGCCCTTCGCGACGGATGCGGAGACTTCGCAGACGAGCGCGATCAACCGCCTGGCCAATCTCGGCACCGTGGTGGTGATCTCCGCCGGCAACTCCGGCAACACCCACTACGTCATCGGGGCTCCGGGGGCGGCCGCCAAAGCCATCACCGTGGCCAACACCTATGACGACGGCTCGACCTCGTCGACCATCGCCGTCACCTCGCCGGCGGAGGTCGTCGGCGACTATGCCGCTGTCGAGGGCGTGTTCACGCGGCCCATCGCCTCGGCCGGCAAGATCTCCGCCCAGGTCGTGGCCACCCAACCCCTGAACGCCTGTCAGGATGGTGACAACGGACGGGTCTCCAACGCGGCCGAGATCAAGGGCAAGATCGCCCTCATCGACCGGGGCACCTGCTTCTTCTCGAGCAAGGTCCGGGCGGCCCAGCAGGCCGGCGCGGTGGCGGTGGTGATGGTGAACAATGTCGACGGATTCCCCATCCCGATGGGGGGATCCGGCGACACCTCCGACATCCGGATCCCCGGTGTCATGATCTCGCGCACCGACGGGGCGATCCTGAGACGCCGCTTGGCCGACGGACTCTTCATCACCCTGGAACCCCGATCGGCCACCGTGCGTCCGGAGCTGGCCGACCGCGTCAACGACTCCAGCTCGCGCGGGCCGGTGGCCTACTCCAGTCGGCTCAAGCCCGATCTGGCCGCCCCAGGCAGCGCCATCCCCTCGACCCGGGCCGGTTACGGCACCGAGGCCATCCCGATGACCGGCACCTCGATGTCCGCACCCCACGTCACCGGGGCGGCGGCCCTGATGCGACACTCCCGCCCGACCTGGAACCCCTTGGAGATCAAGGCGGCCCTCATGAACACGGCCGTCGGCACGGCCAATGGCGACGGCGTGGCCTACCCCGAGTCGCGGGTCGGCGCGGGCCGCGTCGACGTGGTCCGGGCGCTGGCCACCCCGCTGATCGCCCGAAACGCCTCCGCCAGCGATCAGGTGTCCATTTCGATGGGAGCCCTCGAACTATCCGGCCCCTACACCGAAGAGCGTCGGATCCGCCTGACCAACAAGGGGACCCAAGCGATGACACTGACCCTGAGCGCCAGCAACACGGTGGGAGCCGGCGCCGCCCGGATGGTCCCCGTGCTGAAGCAGGTCACCCTCGCGGCCGGCCAGGAGGTGGCGGTGCCCTTCCGTTTCGAGGCGGGCCCGGTCGGCGTGGGAGACGATCCGACCACTCCCGATGTCCTGGGCACCCGCTTCCGCCCCAAGCTGCCCGAGGCCAGCGGACAGCTGTGGTTCCATGGCGGGCCGGTGCCCATCCATGTGCCATGGCACGCCATCGTCCGCCCGCTGGCCCCGAGCCATGCCGGTGCGCTGCGGGTCGGACTGCCTTTCGGGTCGGGACCGGCCCTGCTGCCGCTCCCGACGATCCGCGACGGACAACAGACCCCGGGCCTGGTGGGGGTGTTCCAGCTCGGCGGCATCAGCCCTTCGCGCAGCCTCGGATTCCCCAACGGCGCGTCCGATCTGCTGGCCTACGGCGCGGCCACCGACAAACCGGGCGGCGACATCGCCTCGGCACGGGTCTTCTTCGGGCTGGCCACCGCCGGGAAATGGATCAGCCCCCAACGCACCTTCGCCTCGCTCGATGTGGAAATCGATCTGGACAACAACGGCACGGTCGATGCGCGCGTCGTCAACACCACCGCCGGCAACCTCAACGCCGATGACATCACCGACGACTCGCTCGCCAACGATTTCCTGGTCTCGGCGGTGAGGACCTCCGGAGGCACCAACTGGATCGAAGGGGGCACGCTCAACGTGCTCGATCCCCGATCCCGGGACACCGCGCTCTTCCAGAACTCGGTGCTGGTCCATTCGGTTCCCGCCTCCGCGCTCGGGCTCGGCGGCCGACGCACGTCGTTCCGCTACCGCATCAGCGCGGCCACCGAGGGCGCCAACGAGACCACCGGTTGGGTCAGCTTCGACCTCGCCGCCCCTCAGGTGGCCACCGCGCAACCGGGCATCGAGGGGTCTCCCTGGTTCACCGAGGGACAACGCGTGCCGCTGCGGGTGGCCCGCGGCCCCTCCGTCGTCCAGGCCCTGCTGCTGCACCTGCACAATCCGCTCGGCTCGCAGGCCGAGGTGATCCGGCTCAACCCCGCGACCGAAGACCAGGATGGCAACGGCCTGGTCGACGCCCAGGAGTTGGCCTACTTCCCCACGCTGGGGAACGGGGCGACCGCCGATCCGGACGGCGACGGCCTCGCGACCGCCGACGAGCTTCGTCGGGGATCCGATCCTGCGGACGCCGCCTCGCCCCTGCGGGTGCAGGGGTTCTCCGCAGGGGTCGGTGACGGCGGGCGTCTGGGCGTCGAACTGCGCTGGCAGGGCCAGAGCGGTCGCCGCTACACGGTGCTGCGGGCCGACCGTCTGGAGGGGCAGTTCACTCCGGTGGCGAACGGACTCGGCGGCCAATCCGGGGATCAGGCCTTCCAGGATCCGCTCCCACCGGACGGTGGGGCCTTCTACCGGATCCAAGCCGAGTGACCCGGGCCGGGGACCCGGTGACGGGCCGGCCAGAGGGGGCCAGAGGCCCCGCGGACTCCGTCTCCAGATTATTACGTGACGGGACGCCCCGCGATGGTGTAGGCAATTCCCTTTCCACTCGTTCCGGTTTGTCGGTGCCGAGTGGAGTCGATGCGTACGATGAAACACCTGTTGAGCCTCGAGGCCCTGTCCGGCACGGAAATGCGGGAGATCCTGAACCGTGTACCCGCGTTCAAAAACCACCGGGGTCGGCATGACCGCCCGCTGGCCGGCCAGACCTGGGCGCTGATCTTCAGCAAGAGCTCCACGCGCACCCGCGTCAGCTTCGAGGTGGGGCTTCGGGAACTGGGGGCGGAGGTGTTGTTCCTGAATGCCGGAGACATCCAGCTCGGCCGTGGCGAACCCATCCGCGACACCGCCCGCGTGCTCGGGCGCATGATCCATGGCGCCGTGATCCGCACCTTCGCCCAGCAGGATGTCGAGGACTTCGCCCGATTCTCCGGCATCCCGACGGTCAACGCGCTGACCGACGCCGAGCATCCCTGCCAGATCCTGACCGACATCTTCACCTTCGAGGAGCAGCGGGGCCAATCCATCGAGGGCAAGGTGGTGACCTTCGTGGGCGACGGGGCCTGCAATGTGCCGGCGAGCTGGATCTGGGCCGCGGCCCGTCTGGGCTTCGAACTGCGCATCGCGGCCCCGAAGGCCTATCAGCCCGAGGCCGAACTGCTGCGGCGGGCCGGCGGATCCATCGTGTGCACCGAAGACCTCGATGCGGCCGCCACCGACGCCGATGTGCTCTACACCGATGTCTGGGTTTCCATGGGCAAGGAAGCCGAGGGCGCCCAGCGCCTGAAGGACCTGGCCGGCTACCAGATCAACGAGGCGCTGGTCCGTCGGGCCAAACCCGGTGCGCTGGTGATGCACTGTCTGCCGGCCTATCGCGGCAAGGAGATCACCGAGGAAACCCTCGAAGCCCACGCCGACACCATTTTCCGGGAGGCCGAGAATCGGCTCCACACCCAGAAGGCCATCGTCGATTGGATGGTGCGCTGAACGCGGCCCCTCGGGGCTCGGGCCCCTGATCCGCAACCCCTGATCCGCACCCGAGTCGTGAAACTCCTGGTGGTCAGCGATCCCCACTGGGCCGGACCGGCCGAACAGGTCCGGCGCGGCTATGAATCGCGGGCCATCCCGCATCCGCTGCAACGGGCGTTGGCCGCGGCCTGGCGCCGGGGTTTCTGGCTGGCCGATCCGCTGGCGCACAACGACAAGCTCGAGAGGATCATCGCCCTCAATCCCGCACCGGACCTCGTGGTCGCCAACGGCGACTACTCGGTCGACTCCGCCTTCGTGGGCCTCGCCGACGATGCCTGTTGCGACAGCGCCGAGCGTTGCCTGGCCGCCTTGAGGACCGCCTACGGAGAGCGGTTGCTGGCCGTGGCCGGCGACCACGAACTCGGCAAGCACAGCCTCTTCGGCGGCGTGGGTGGCCCACGGTTCGAGAGCTGGCGACGCCTGGGCTCACGGTTGTCGATCCCCGCCTGGTGGCAGCGCGACCTGGGCCGGTACCGGCTGATCTCGGTGCCCTCGACCCTCGTGGCGCTGCCCGCCTTCGAGGCCGAGCTCCTGCCCGACGAGGCTCCCGCCTGGTGGGCCGAACGCCGACGGGTGCTCGCCGAGATCGCCGCCGCGGTGCAGTCGGTGGAGGCCGACCGGCGCATCGTCCTCTTCTGCCACGATCCCACGGCCCTGCCCTTCTTGGAGGCCCTGCCCGAGGTCCGGGCCCGTCTGCCGCAATGGGAGGCCACGATCATCGGCCACCTCCATTCACCGGCCGTCGCCGGGGTGGCCCGACTGCTGGCGGGCATGCCCCCGATCCGCGGACTGGGCTCGACTCTCCGGAGATACTCGTCGGCCCTCCACCGTGCCCGGGCCTGGGAAGCATTCCGGGTGCGTCTCTGCCCGTCACCGACCGGGGCGCAGGCCTTGAAGGACGGCGGTTGGCTCACCGCCGACTGGGACCCGGAGAGTCCGGAACCCATCCCGTGGCGGCATCACCGACTGCCTTGGTGAGTCCGGCCCGGTGACCCGGCCCTCGGCCCTCGGCCTGCTTGCCCCGGATGTCGCACTGACCGATCCTTTACCGACGATGCCTGCGCTGCCCCGACTGGTGTTCATGGGAACCGCCGACCTCGCCGCCACGGTGCTGCGACGGCTGGTGGTCGACCCCCGCTGGCAGGTGGTCCTGGCGGTCAGTCAGCCCGATCGCCCCAAAGGCAGGGATCTGGTGCTGCAACCGACCCCCGTCAAACAGGCGGCTCTCGAGGCCGGCATCCCGGTCGATCAGCCCGCCAAGGCCCGGGACACCGCCTTCATCGAACGCCTTCGCACCCTTGGACCCGATTTGATGGTGGTGGCCGCCTATGGCCAACTCCTGCCGCAGAGCCTGCTGGATGTTCCCCGCCTGGGGTGTCTCAACGTGCACACCTCGCTGCTGCCGGCCTATCGCGGTGCGGCCCCCATCCAATGGGCCCTGGCCGACGGACTCGCCGAGACCGGGGTGACCCTCATGCGCATGGACGCGGGTCTCGACACCGGCCCCATCGTCACCACCGCCATCACCCCGATCCGGGATGACGACACCGGCCAGACACTCCACGACCGGCTCGCCGATCTGGGAGGAGACCTGCTGGTCCGGTCGCTGCCCGACTACCTCGAGGGTCGGATCAGCCCCCGGGCCCAACCGGCCAATGGCGTGTCTCTGGCCCGGAAGATCAGCAAAGAAGACGGTCGACTGATGTGGGACCGACCGTCCGTGGAACTCTGGCGTCGACTCCGGGCGTTCACGCCCTGGCCCGGGGCCTTCTGCCATGCCGAAGCCGGGGGCCAGGCACGCCTGGTGAAGATCCACACCGCCGTGCCCTGCGAGGGTTCGGGTCGGCCCGGGGAACGAATCGACGCCGGCAAGGGCCGTCTGGTCGTGGCCTGCGGCACCGGAGCCCTGGAGTTGCTGGTCGTCCAGCCCGAGGGCGGCCGTCGCATGGAGGCCGCCGCCTTCCTGGCCGGTCACCCGTTGGACCGCTTCATCTGATCGGTCACGTCCCCGGCCGACGGCGGTCCGGAGTGCTCCACATCGCGCACCCGGGTCGCCAACCACAGACTGAACACCCCGGAGGCGACGGCGATCCAACCCAACCGGTCGTAGCCCTCGATCTCGCCCGAGGGTGTCTTCACCACGAGCCACCCGCCCACCGCGGTGGTGAGGCCGGCCATGATGTCACGCGCACAGCTGCTCAGGCTCAGGAACGCCCCACGCCGTCGGGGCGGCACCGCGAGGCTGAGGATGGCCTGGGCCGGGATGAACCGACCGCTGGCGAACACGAAGAACGATCCTCCCAGCGGCAGGAGCCAGTACAGAGGCATGGGCCGGGCGTGGGTGATACCGAGGGTGATCAGGATGGCGAAGCCCACCAGGCCCGCGTACACGCGCACCCGACCCAGATCGTCGGCCAGACGCCCGATCCGGGGTGTGGTGAACAGACTCAACAAACCGCCCACCAGATAGACCAGGAACAGACGCGACTCGGCCAGGTGGACGTTGCCGATGAGGTACGGGGCCAGCATCGGAATGATGGTGAAATGGGCGAAGACGAGGGTGCCGTAGAAGGCCAGGGCCCGTCGCGCGTTCGCATCCCGGATCACTTCCAGAATGGGGGCGAATCCGAACCGGGCCCCGGGGTGGAGATGCTCCTTGAGGGGCGGCAAGGTCACCGAAATCAGGCCGCACAGGATCATCGACATCAACGCCACCCCCCAGAAGGGAGCCTCCCAGTCGAAGCGATTGGCCAGGGCCAGACCCAACGGAACCCCGAAGGCCGCCGCCACCGAGAAGGAAGTCGTCACCAATCCCAGGCCCGCGGCCCGGCGCTGCGGAGGCACCAGATCCGAGGCCACCGTCATGACCATGGATCCGCAAAGGCCGCCAAAGACACCGCACACCGACCGGGCCAGGCCGAGCACCGCCGCGCTGTGCGAGAGGGCGCACCCGAGAGTGCCCACGATGAACCCGATGTAGGTCAGCACGAGCAGGCGACGCCGCTCGAACCGGTCGATGAAAGTGGATCCGAAAAACCCGGCCAGTCCCGAGGCCACCGAATAGCATCCCAGGAGCGCGCTGAATCCGGCGGGTCCGATGCGCAGCTCCCGCATCAACTGGGGACCGAGCGGCAGCATCACCATGAAATCAAGCACATGGGTGAACTGCACCGCGGCCAGGAGCAGCAGGAGTCGTCGTTCACGGGATTCGGTCATCGGGTTTCCGGCGGGCGGCTCTGCGCCTCCCGCAGCCTCCGACCGTGACCTCGATCACCGGGAAAGCCAATCCCGGAGGCCCGCCCGACGGGCACCCCTTCAAACCGGTCCTCGCCGGACCGGGGCGCCAAGGGGTAGGCTGGCCGCGTGACCAGAGGCTGGATCAACCGAGAAACACTGCGATACCCGGTGGCCGTACTGGCGGGCGTGGCCGCCGCCCTGGCCCATCCGACCCCGGGCTGGGCGGGGTTGGCCTGGGTCGCACCGGCCCTGCTGTGGTTCGGAGCGGTGGGCCTCCGGGGAGCCGAGGGGTTCCGCTACGGCTATGTCGCCGGTCTCGTCCAGTTCCTGGTGCTGCTGCGCTGGATGCGGCACATCCCCTTCCCGGTCGGGGCCTACGCCGGGTGGATCGCCCTGAGCGCCTATTGCGCCCTGTTCCCCGCCCTCTGGGTCCGGCTCGGGCTTCGCTGGACCGGGGGCGACACTCCGGAGACCTCCCCGGCTCCGACCGGCAGCTGGGATTCGTGGATCTCGGCCGCCCGGACCTACGCACGCCAGCCCTGGGCCCTGCGGGCCTCGCAGCTGATGACCCTCGCCCTGGGCTGGGTGGCCCTCGAATACCTGCGCTCGCACCTGCTGAGCGGGTTTCCCTGGGCCCCGCTCGGCGTGAGCCAGTGGCGCCAACTGCCTCTGATCCAAGTGGCGAGCGTCACCGGCGTGTACGGAGTGTCCTTCATGGTGTGCTGGAGCAGCCTGGCCCTCGGAGGTGCCTTCCTCAGCATGGGCCTGCGCCCCGAATCGCGCTGGAGCTGGACCGCCGAGGCGCGTCTGCCGCTGCTGGTGACCCTCCTGGTCATGGGCTGGGGCTTCTGGGAGGTCATGGGCTATCGCCGCTTGGAACGTCTGGCCAACCCCAAGACCGCGCGGCTCGTGCTGGTGCAACCTTCGGTGCCGCAGACGCTCCAATGGGATCCCGACGAGCAGGGGCGCACCTTCGCCAAGATCGAAGGGCTCTCACGCCAGGCACTGTCCCTGGAACCGGAGGTGCTGATCTGGCCCGAGGGCACCTTCGGCCTCTCCGAGACCAATTACGGACGCATGATCGCCCTGCTCGGCAAGAACGGGCCGGACTGGATCCTCGGGGCCGACGATTCCGTGACACGCGAGGGCCGGGGCGATGCCGGAACCCGTCCGGGCCCGGCCCGCTACAACGCGGCCTTCCTGCGGCGGGGCGACGGCTCCATGCCCCCGGCCTATTGGAAACGGCGTCTGGTGCCCTTCGGAGAATACGTGCCCCTGGCCCGCTGGCTGCCGTTCCTGAAATGGCTCACCCCCATCGGCGACGGCTTCGAGAGCGGTGATCGTCCGTGGACGTTCAAGCTCTCCGGCGGCGGCATCGCCGCCCCGGTCATCTGCTTCGAAGACGTCTTCCCGCACGGCATCCGGGACCACGTCCGGCCCGAGGTCGATTTCCTGCTCGGCATCACCAACGACGGCTGGTTCGCCGAAAGCGCCGCGCAATGGCAGCACACCGCCAGCGCGGTGTTCCGGGCGGTCGAGAACGGCGTGGCGCTGGTGCGGGTGTGCAACAACGGCCTCACCGGCTGGTGGGACGCCTGCGGCACGCCGCGCGACGTCCTCGGCGAGTCCACGGGCAACGTGTACGCCCCGGGCGTGCTCCTGGCCTCCGTACCCCTGGGGCTGCCGCGCACAGAAACGCCCTACCATCGACATGGCGACCTGTTCGCCCAAGGCGCCCTGGCCCTGGTGAGCTGGCGACTCCTGCGGACCTTCCGCACCCGAAGGCCTTCGGTTCAGGGATAGAGCAGGTGCGGCTGACGGAGGGCGTCGAAGGCCTTGAGGTCACCCTCGATGCGGGCCAACGCCGGCGCCAGGTCGGCCCCCGATTCCAACAACGGCCGCACCGTGGCCGTGCCCATGAGTCGATCGAAGGTCGGACCCTGGAAGGTGAGCCGATCCGGATACAGCCTCCGGACGGTCTGCAACAGGCGAAGGGTGGTGGTCACCGAACGGAATCGGGCCGCATCGGTCACGTGGATCTGGCTGCCCCCGCAGAGTTCTCCGCGGTGCTTGGAGAAGGACGGCGTGAACCAGGCCTCGCGGAAGACCACCCCGGGCAACCGCAGCGCATTCAACGCGTCGGTCAGTTCCCGGCCCTGGATCCACGGCGCCCCGAAGAGCTCGAAGGGCCGTGTGGTGCCACGCCCTTCCGACAGGTTGGTCCCCTCGAGGAGCACCTGACCCGGATAGACGCGGGCGGTGTCCAGCGTGGGCATGTTGGGCGAGGGCATGACCCAGGGCAGTCCCGTCTGGGCGAACTCCAGGGAGCGCGACCATCCGGTGAGCGGCAGCACCGTCAACGCCGCCGGCCGGGCGAGGAAGCGGGCGTTGAAGAGGCGGGCCAGTTCACCCACGGTCATCCCGTGGCGCATGGGGATGGGCTGGATGCCCACCAGCGACACCCACTCGGGCGCCTCCAGCACCAGCCCCTCCATCACGACCCCGCCCAGCGGATTGGGTCGATCGAGCACCCAGATGGGGACGCCGTGCTCGGCGCAGGCTTCCATCACCTTGGAAAGGGTGCCGACGTAGGTGTAGGCCCGCGACCCCACGTCCTGGATGTCGAAGACCATCGCGTCGATGCGTTCGGCGAGGACCGCGTTGGTGGGAATGCCCGGACTGCCGCGAACCATCCCGGCGATGTTGGTCAGCATGGGCCCCGTGGGTTTGAAGGTCTTGCCGTACAGGCTGAAGAGCGGCAGCCCCAGCACCGGGTCCCATTGGAATCCCACCTTGTCGCCCGCCTGGGCATTGCCGCGGACCCCATGCTCCGGCCCATAGAGGGCCACCAACTCGAAGTCCTTCCGCTGCCGCAGACGCAGGGCCAGCGATTCGAGATCGCGTGTCACCCCGGTGGGGTTGGTGACCAGACCCACCCGCCGGCCGCGCAGCGGCGAAGGATCGGCGGCCAACAGGGCGTCGGCCCCGGTACGGACCTCGGCTTGCAGCACCGTGGCGAGCAGGCACCACCCCAGGGCGATCCGGGACCACCGGCCGACACGCCCCCAAGAACGTGGGCCAAGACCTCGGATCGGACCCCGGATCGCCCCCCGGATGAACGCTTCTGAATGCGGCATCGGCCGAGGATTCCGTTTCAGTCCGGGAATTGGAAGGCGTAGAGATCGAAACGGGTCGCGGGAAGGTTTTTGGACCGATGCCAACACCGACCGACGCCAAGGCGGTCGATCTTGGTTCGCAGCCCGACTCAGCCGACTTCCTCTTTGGCCCTGGCCCGGGCAGCGTTCCGACGATGAAACTGCGGATCTTCGGTTCGTCGGTGCGGTTCCGGATGCGCCCCCCGGAAGTGGCGGCCTGGTTGGAGTCGGGGACGGTGTCCGACGGGGTGCGGATCGGCCCCCGGGATGGGGATCGATGGTCCTATCGGTTGGAGGTGACACCCGCAGCCGATTGGGACGTCGCTGTGGAATCGGGCCATTGGGTCGTGTCGGTTCCGCAGTCCGCGGCCCGGGCTTGGGCCGACTCGGACCTCGTCTCCTTGGAACACCTCACGCCGTGGGGCACCCGCATCACGATCGAAAAAGACCTCCCACGCCGAACCCGGTGACTGGCTCCGGTTCGGTCGCCCCCCAGCGGGCGGACTTTGAAGGCACGGAAGCCCAAAGCGCGGGATTCCAAAGCACAGAATCCCTAACCCCGCTTCAGAAGACTTCGCGGGCGATGCCGTAGAGCAGCAGCAGCAGCAACCCCAACGAGAGCAGGAACCGGCGGCGGGCGATCTTCCGCTCATAACGCAGCGGACGCAGGCCATGGACCGAACCGGCGGCCATCAAGTGGACCAACCCCGAGGGCCGTCGGGGTTGTCCTCCCAGGCGCTGGGTCCAACGCTGCCAGGCCTCGACCAGATTGAAGCGGTCGGCCGGAGGCAGGCGGGGCCCCGATCGGGAACCCGACACACTGATCGGAGTCGGTGCCGGCATGGGCCGTTCCGGGGCGGCCTCGAAGGCGGGGCGGGGCTCACGGGGCTGGGGCGCTTGAACGCGAGCCTGGGGCAACGGACGGGCCGACAGGTCCGAGATGCGCCGCTGGATGGCCTCGATCTCGCGGTCCAATTCGGCCTGCCGGGCCGACATCGGATCCTTCGCTTTGGTGAACCAACCCATGGTCGTCGTCGCCCCGGTTCAGCGCTTGAGCGCCAGAACCACGGCCAATGCGAACACACCCAGGCCCAACAACGCCACGGGCCAGTTGAAGGCCAATCCCAACCTTGCCCACTGCGCCGCGTTCAGGCCGGCCAAGGGGGAAATCGCGGTCGATGCCGGCGGTGTCGATCCCGCCCCTGCGCCGCCTCCGCCCTCCAACACCGGCCAGGCCAAGCGAGCCTGGTTCCATTCCATGCGGGCGTTCTCGATGGCCGCCAGGGCCCGGGCCAACTCGGTCTCCCAAGTGGTGTCGGTCCAGGCCTGCTCGTTGAGACCCTGCACCTGGGTGAGGGCCCCGCGCAGACCTTCCAGGGTGCGTCCCATCTGCACGGCATCCCGACGGAGGTTCATCTCGGACTGCTCGAGCAGCGCCACTCCGCGGAGGAGGTTCTGAAGCATCTCCTCACGCCCCGTCTGGAATTCACCCCGGCGGCGGCGCATCTCCTCGATGGCCGCCTTGGCCCGCTCGAGTTGTTCCTGCGCCTCGCGCAACTTGGCCAGATCCTGCTGGGTGGCCGTCAACTGGCTGTCGAGTTCTTCGCGGGTCGGGGCCCTTCCGGTCACTGGCGCCCCTGCCTGACCGGCCGTGGCCAGTCGCGGAGAAGATCCGCCACTGGTGCGCAGGTCTGTATCCACAAAGTCGGTGCCATCGAGAGCCATAGGTCGTCCGCAAAAACTACAGGGACAGCCTCCCGACGCAACGCGGACGTTGCCGGGTACCCCACAAATCCGGTCCCCGCCAGGAAAGCCCGTCGGAAACATCCGGACCCGATGGATGGGCTCACCACCAGAAGTGGGGTGCCGACCCGTCGGTCCGAACCTCCTGTTGGGCGAATTTCCGGAACTCGGCGTGCCCATCGAGCATCAGCACATTGCCTCCGGCCGGGAGTTGACCGTTCAAGTGAGCCGAACTGTGGCCGGCCCATCCCCCGTCGACCTTGGTGAAATTGCGGTTGCCCCCCGTGCGGTTGGCGGTGTTCGACAGTGTGGCATCGGCCACGACCACCCGCGAAGACGGGCCGGGCTCATACTCCTGGCCGGCGACCGTCCAGGGCTTCGGATTGAGTCCTTCGGTGATGTTGGTGGCCTTGATGCGGCCGGAACCCTTGAACGCGACAGCATAACCGATCACCCGGTAGCCGTTGGCATTGTCTCCGGCCACCTCGTTGGTCACCCCCGTGGTGAACGACCAAAGCTGGTTGTTGTTCTGCTTCTCGAAGCCCGGGCAGTACAGGATGCTCCGCTGGCCGCCATTCGCCACGAAGGCATTGGCCGCCTTGGCCGGCAGGTCCCAGGGCCACACGGCCCCGGTGCAGTCGGGAAACAGGTCCCGGTTGTCCATGGCGTACATCCGGACGGCGAGCCCCAGATTCCTGAGATTGCTCGAACACTTGGTCACGATGGCCTTGCTCTTGGCCTTGGCCAAGGCAGGCAGGAGCATCCCGGCCAGGATGGCGATGATGGCGATGACCACCAGGAGTTCGATCAACGTGAAGGCACGGCGGGTGCAGAGATTCCTCTTCATGCGGCGGACAGTCTTGGGAAGGCCTTAGTATGTGAAACCCCGGTATCCGAAGCAATGAGCGAAAACCGCGGCCGCCGAACGCGTCGGACCGCCCGCTCCCACGGATCGACCCTCCGTCGGCTGAAAACCCCGCCCATCCAATCGTGACTTGAGGCCTGACGGGGTCTGGATAGGATCTCCGGACATGAATTTCATCGCATCGCTGGCTTTCTTCATCGTCATCACCGCCTTGCTGAGCGCCGGCATCGCCCTCGCCGCCAAGGGCAGCTTCATCCTGCTGCTCATCGGAATCGCCGTGTTCAGCGGCCTGTTCGTGAAGTTCGGCTGCCTCGATCAGCACTGAGTCCCTCACTACGGCCTTGAGCCCGGCATCCCGGGCCGCCCCGTCGTGCACCGGGGATCCGGTGGATGGGAACCGGGAAGAAAGCCTGTCCGTTTTCGGACAAGCCCGACGCATGAGTGGAGGTCCGACGACGTTCTTCCATCTCCCCGAGGAAACCCGCAGTCGAACCGCTCTCCATGTCTTCAATGAGTTCACGCCCCGCCCTTCCCCTGCTTGCGGTCTCGGCCCTGATGGCCGCAGCGCTGATCGGCACGGGCTGCAATCGCCAGAAGCCGGTCACGGTCGTGACCGAGAAGGCCCAGCGCAGGAACCTCACCGAGGTGGTCACCGGCAGCGGCAAGCTCCAACCGGTGGTGCAGGTGAAGATCAGCTCCGAGGTCGCCGGCGAGATCATCGACCTGCCGGTGAAGGAGGGGCAGAAAGTCCGCAAAGGCGACCTGCTGGTCCGCGTGAAGCCCGATCTCTACGCCGCGGCACTCCGCAGCCAGGAGGCCAGCCTGAAGTCGGCGCAGGCCGACCTGCTCACCGCCGAGGCCAATGCCCGCAAGGCCGAGGCCGAGCTCAAGCGCAACGAAGACCTCTTCTCGCGGCAACTCATCAGCGGCTCCCTCTTCGATGAGGTCCGCACCGGCGCCGAAGTGGCCCGGGCCACGGCCATCGCCTCCACCCAACGGGTCGAGATGGCCCGAGCCAGCCTCAAGCGCTCCGAAGAAGACCTGGCCAAGACCACCATTTTCAGCCCCATCGACGGCACGATCTCCAAGCTCAACTCGGAGCTGGGCGAACGGGTCTCCGGCACCGGCATGATGGCCGGCACCGACATCATGACGGTGGCCGACCTCACCGAGATGGAAGCGCGCATCGAGGTGGGCGAGATCGATGTGGTGCTCATCCAGCCCGAGTTCAAGGCCCGGCTCGACGTGGATTCCTTCAAGGACCGCAAGTTCGATGGCAAGGTCACCCAGGTGGCCCGCTCGGCGAAGACCGCCGCCGTCGGCACCCAGCAGGAATCCACCAAGTTCGAGGTCCGCATCCGCATGGCCGACAAGGGGTTGTTCCTGCCGGGCATGAGCGTGACGGCCGACATCGAGACGCGCTACCGGACCAACGTCATCACCGTGCCCATCCAGGCGGTCACCACCCGCCTGCCGGGCTCCTCGGCCACCGACCCCGATCCCAAGAAGCAGCAAACGCCCTCCGAGGAGGACAAGGGGCAGATCGAATTCCTGGCGGGCAAGAAGACCAAAGACGCCGTCAAACCGGTGGAGGTCGTCTTCATCAAGGAGGGTGACAAGGCCAGGATGTCGCCCGTCAAGCGGGGCATCAGCGATGATGCGCATTACGAGATCCTCGAGGGGGTGAACGAAGGCCAGGAGATCGTCACCGGCAGCTTCAAGGCGGTCTCCAAGGAATTGAACGACGGATCCCTCATCCAGCTCGAGGAACCCAAGAAGGACAAGGCGGCCAAGCCCTGAACCCGGTCGATCCAGACCATGTCGCTCATCCGAATCCAGAATCTGGCCCGCCGCTACGTGATGGGCACCGAGACGGTGCACGCGCTGCGCGGGGTCTCGGTGCTCATCGAGCGCGGCGAATACCTGGCCATCATGGGCCCCTCCGGTTCCGGCAAGTCCACACTGATGAACCTGCTGGGCTGCCTCGACACCCCCAGCGACGGCCACTACGAGCTGAACGGCAAAGACGTCGCCCGCATGAGCGACAATGAACTGGCCGACATCCGCAACCGCGAGATCGGCTTCGTGTTCCAGAGCTTCAATCTGTTGGCCCGGGCCGATGCCCTGCACAACGTCGAATTGCCCCTGATCTACGCCGGGGTACCGCCAAAGGAACGGCGTGAACGGGCCCGACAAGCTCTGGTCAACGTGGGGCTCGGCGAACGCATGCACCACCGGCCCAACGAGCTTTCCGGCGGACAGCGCCAACGCGTGGCCATCGCCCGGGCCCTGGTGAACACCCCGTCGATCATCCTGGCCGACGAACCCACCGGAAACCTCGATTCCAAGACCGGCGTCGAGATCCTGAGCCTCTTCGAAGAGCTGTCGCGCCGGGGCAACACCATCATCGTGGTTACCCACGAGGAAGACGTCGCCCTCCATGCCCGCCGGGTGATCCGCATCCGCGACGGCCTCATCGCCGCCGACGAAATCAACGCCCATCCGCGGGCCGTCGTGGCCCCCATCGCTGCGTCAGCACCCGCTTCGACCTCATGACGCTGTCGAGCGAACTGCGCGAATCGGCCCGCATCGCGGTGGCAGCCATCCGGGCCAACAAGCTGCGTTCGGGCCTGACCACTCTGGGCGTGGTCATCGGCATCCTGACGGCCACCCTGGTGGGCACCATGATCAACGGCATGGGCGAGGCGTTCACCCGGTCGGTTTCTTCCATGGGGTCCGACGTGCTGTTCATCGGGCGCTTCCCCTGGATGAGCTTCGACGACTACCGGATGTACCGGAACCGTCGGGACATCACTTTTGCCCAGTACCGCGAGCTCGAGTCGCGCATGACCACCGCCGCGGTCATAGCCCCGCAGTGCGAGGCCTATCAGGCTTCGGTGACCTACGAACGCCGCCGCGCCAAAGGCGTCTGGCTGCTCGGGAACACTCCGGAATCCCTGGTCATCCGCGGACTCACCGTCGCCCGGGGTCGATGGATCAGCGCCTCGGATGTGAGTTCCAGCCGACCGGTGTGCGTCCTGGGATCCTACCTGGCCGAGGCGTTCTTTCCGAACGACAACCCGGTGGGCAAGAAGGTCCGCATCAACGACACGCCCTACGAAGTCATCGGGGTGATCGAGAAGATGGGCAGCATGTTGGGGTGGAATCAGGACAATCAGGCCGTCATCCCCATCTCCCGCTTCCAGGAAGACATCCAGCGCCGACCCGACTACGTCATCACCGTCAAGGCCCGCAGCCCGGACACCGTCGTCGAGACCCTGGAGGAAGCCCGATCCCTCTTCCGCAGCATCCGCAAGATCGAGCCGGGCCGACCCGACGACTTCGCCATCAACCAGCAGGAGGCGATCACGAAGTTCTTCGACGGCTTCAAGGCGGTCCTGGGCACCTTCGGATTCTTCGTCACGGGCCTGTCCCTGTTCGTGGGTGGCATCGGCATCATGAACATCCTGTTCGTGTCGGTGGCCGAGCGGACCAAGGAGATCGGCATCCGCAAGGCGTTGGGGGCCAAACGCCGCTCGATCCTGACGCAGTTCCTGATGGAGGCGGCTGGGATCACGCTCTTGGCCGGTCTCATCGGAGTCGGGATCGCCTGGCCCATCTCCTGGAAGATCGGCGAAATCGCCCGGGCCAATGGTTCGGTCTTCGAGGCTCAAATGTCCTGGTGGATCGTCGCCCTGGCGCTCTTCGTCTCGGCGGCGACGGGCATGGTGGCGGGCTTCATCCCGGCCTGGCGGGCCAGCCGCATGGACCCGGTCGACGCGCTGCGTTCCGAGTAGCCATGAACCCCGGACGCGAACTCATCGAAATGGTGCGGATGGCGGCCAACGCCGTGAAGACGCACGTGCTGCGCTCGTCGCTGACCATCCTTGGCGTGTTCGTGGGGGTGTTCTCCATCATCGCCGTGATGACCGGCATCCGAGTGCTCCAGCAGAATCTGGAGGACGCCATGAACGGCCTCGGGGCCAACACCTTCCAGTTCCAGCGCTTCCCGGCCATCAGCTTCGATGACGCCGATTGGGAGAAATACCTGCGGCGGAAGCGCTTCCGCATCGTGGATCTCGACCGTCTCGAACGTCGGGTCACCTTGGCGCAAGCCGTCTCGGCCAGTGCCAACTTCGGCTCGGGCGAGGCCTCCTCCCGCTACGCGCGAACCAACCCCAACATCCCCGGCAATGGGATGACGCCCGAATCCTTCACCACCCAGAACCTCACCTTGGGCGAAGGCCGCGGATTCAGCGCCTCCGATGACGAGAGCGGCCGATTGATCTGTGTCCTCGGTTTCGATCTGGCCGCCAAGCTGTTCCCACGGGGGTCGCCTTTGAGCGAGACGGTCAAGTTCCAGGGCATCAGCTACAAGGTGGTGGGTGTGCTGGCCCAACGCGGCGCGTTGTTCGGCCAAAGTCGCGACAACTTCATCGCCATTCCGCTGGGCACGGCCCGACGCCTGTACGGAGAGAACCTGTCGGTCCAACTTCAGGTCCAAGCCCCGAACCGCGAAACCTATGCCGAGATGGTCGAGCAGGCCCGGGGTGTGATGCGGGCGATGCGCCGGGTCGCGCCGGGCGACGACGACGACTTCGAGATCGTCTCCAACGAATCGGCCGTGGGGCAGTTCCGCAGCCTGACCTCGGCCATCCGCCTGGGCGTGGCGGCCATCAGCAGCATCGCCCTGATCGCCGCCGGCATCGGCATCATGAACATCATGCTCGTGAGCGTCACCGAGCGCACCCGCGAGATCGGCATCCGCCGCGCCATCGGGGCCCGCAAGCGCAGCGTGATGGTGCAGTTCATCGCCGAAGCCGTGCTGCTGAGCGAAGTGGGCGGCGCCTTGGGCGTCGTCGGGGGGATCCTCTTCGGCAACTTGCTGTCCTTCGTGGTGAAGGCCCCGCCGGTCATCCCGTGGGACTGGGTGGGCATCGGACTGGCCATTTGCTCGGCCGTCGGAATTCTCTTCGGCACCTACCCCGCCTGGAAGGCCGCCCACCTCGATCCCATCGATTCGCTGCGCTACGAGTGAGGCAGACCGATACGGACGCCCTTCAGCTTTGGCTCAGGCGCTTGACCGGCGCGTCATGGAACAGGTCGTGGGCCTCCCGAAGAATCCCGGCCAGACGGTCGGCGAACGGGCTGCGACGAATGACTTCGTTGAGTCGGGACCAGTCGAGCTTCTCGACATGTTCGCCCGGGAACCAGTGATCGGCATTGCCCAGCATGTTGTAGCGGAACTTGGCCCATTCGGTCAGTTCCAGCGGCTTGGCGTAGGTCCAGATGCGCAGGATCTCCACCAGATTCACCTCGCCCGGCACGGCCACGAATTCCGGAAGGCCGGCCCACCAACGGCGGCACCAGTCGGCCCCCAGCACCCGTTCCATCTCCTCGCGCAGCCGTCGGTCGATGGACTCCACCGCCTGGGCCGCCTGCTCGTAATGGGCGAGACCGGCGATGTGTTCATCGAAATCCGACGGTTTGGCGGCCCCCAGCGACAGCGTGTGGATCTCCGGACGGGCCAGGCAGTAGAGGTCGTTGAACTGCATGGGCGTCAGCGGGGCGCACAACGACCGCATCTTCGGCAGTTCGAGGTAGAGTTTCCCGCCCTTGTCATTCGGGCTGATGATGAAGACCCCCATGTCGCGCTGGGCCGCCTCGGCGACACAGGTGCGGTTGAGGTCGTTCACGAAATACCAGTGCAGGTTGACGTAATCGAACTCGTCGCTGCGGATGGCCTCGGAGATCACATCCGGCGTCGCATGGGTGCTGAAACCCACATGGCGCACGCGCCCCTCGCGCTGGAGCTGCCGGCAGACCTCCAGGCAGCCGCCCTTGCGAAGCGTTTCGTCGAGGTGCTGGCGGTTGTTGATGCCATGGATGGACAGCAGGTCCACATGGTCCTGCTTCAAGTAGGCCATGGAGGTCTCGAAGGTCTCCAGGAACTCCCGCGCGGTCGGCTTGGGCATCACCTTGGTCTGGAGGATCATCGACTCGCGCGGATACTTGGCCAGCACGGGCCCCAGCTGCATTTCCGAGGAACCGTAGCCGCGGGCCGTCTCGATGTGATGGATACCCAGTTCCATGGAGCGCGCGATGGTCGCCTCGAGATTGGCTTGTCCGGCGGCAGGCACCTGGTCCCACGGAATATCCGACCACGACTGCTGGTAGCGCATGCCACCGCACGAGAAGACGGGCATCTGGATTCCGGTCCGGCCAAAACGACGGTACTTCATGGGCGGGCAGGATGCCCCCGGTCGGCCCCGACAGCAAACACCGAGCTCCTGACCCCGACCTCCCGACCGCGTTCGGCGGCGAACCCGGCCTTTCATCCGGATCAGGGCTTGGAATCCCAGTCCCAGTCCTCCACTTGACCCGGGCGACAACCGGGGTTTCCGTAAAGGCTCAAACTGACACAGCCTATTGTCCCGACCGCCATGATGCACGAAATCGAATACGAAATCCGCGGAGACGACCTGCAATATGTCGAAGTGCTCCTCGACCCCATGGAAGCCGTGGTGGCCGAAGCCGGCGGCATGATGTTCATGGAAGAGGGCATCGAGATGGAGACCATCTTCGGTGACGGATCCCAGAAGCAGAGCGGGTTCATGGGGGCCCTGCTCGGAGCCGGCAAGCGCCTGCTCACCGGCGAGTCGTTGTTCATGACCGTCTTCCAGAACCAGTCTCCGCGGAAATCGCGGGTGGGCTTCGGGGCCCCCTATCCCGGCAAGATCATCGCGGTGAACCTGGCCCAACTCGGGGGCGAACTCATCTGCCAGAAGGATTCCTTCCTGTGCGCCGCCAAAGGCGTGAGCGTGGGCATCGCCCTGCAACGAAAGCTCGGCACGGGCCTCTTCGGCGGCGAGGGCTTCATCATGCAACGCCTGCAGGGCGACGGGTGGGCCTTCGTCCATGCCGGCGGCACGCTCATGGAAAAGGTTCTGGCTCCCGGCGAGGTCCTCCGCGTGGATACCGGCTGCGTGGTGGCCTACCAGAACACCGTGGCCTTCGACATCCAGTACGTGGGCAAGGTCAAGACGGCCCTGTTCGGCGGCGAAGGCCTCTTCTTCGCCACCCTGCGCGGTCCGGGCAAGATCTGGATCCAATCGCTGCCCCTGAGCCGACTGGCCGACCGCATCATCGCCGCCTCGCCGGCCGCCGGCGGAAAGGGTCGCGAAGAAGGCTCGATCCTCGGTGGCCTGGGCGGCCTGCTCGACGGCGACAACAGCTGATCCACCGGTGCCGGGAACGGGGGTTTCCGCATCCCGAAGGCCTCCAACCCGGAGCGATCGGGCCGGGTTTGCCGATCGTTCGTCATCGGATTGTCACGGGCTGGAACGCTGCGAGGTGCTTCCTGCACCTTGACGTTTGCATCCCGGCCGGCATTCTGGCCGGCCCTATTGGAGGGAACGGCCATTATGCAGCACATCCGAAACATCGCGATCATCGCCCACGTCGACCACGGCAAGACCACCCTCGTCGACTGCCTTCTGAAGCAATCCGGCACCTTCCGCGCCAATCAGGCCGAGACTCAGGTGGAGCGCCTCATGGACTCCATGGATCTCGAGAAGGAGAAGGGCATCACGATCCGCGCCAAGAACGCGGCGTTCAAGTACAAGGACAACCACGTCAACATCGTGGACACCCCGGGACACGCCGACTTCGGCGGCGAGGTCGAGCGTATCATGAACATGATCGACGGCGTGCTGCTGGTGGTCGATTCGGCGGAAGGTCCCCAGGCCCAGACCCGTTTCGTGCTGCGCAAGGCGCTCGAGGCCGGTGCCAAGCCCATCGTGGTCATCAACAAGATCGACCGCGACAACGCGAATCCGAAGAAGGTGCTCGACCTCGTGTTCGAGCTCTTCATGAGCCTCAACGCGACCGACGAGCAGCTCGATTTCCCCTTCATTTATTGCTCGGCGAAGATGGGCTACGCCAAAGCCGAACTCACCGACGTCAGCGACACGATGGAGCCGCTCTTCGACGCCATCGTGAAGCACATCCCCCCGCCCCGCGCCAAGGCGGGCGAAGGATTCCAGTTGCTGGTGGCCAATCTGGACTACAGCGACTACATGGGTCGTATCGCCTTCGGCAAGATCGTCGAAGGCCACCTCAAGGTGGGCGATCCGGCCATTTGCCGCCACGGCAACGGCAAGATCACCAAGGGCAAGATCACCATGCTCTACCACTTCGAGGGCATGAAGCGGATCGAGATCTCCGAGGCGGGTGCCGGCGACATCGTCGGTGTGGCCGGTTTCGAAGACGTGTTCATCGGTGAGTCGCTGTGCGACAGCGAGGCGCGCCCCGCCCTGCCCTACATCCCCATCGATCCGCCGACCATCCAGATGGAGTTCGCCGTCAATGACGGCCCGCTCGCCGGTCAGGACGGCAAGCTCGTCACGGCCCGTCACATCTGGGACCGCCTGGTGAAGGAAATCCGCACCAACGTCGCGCTGCGCATCGCGCAGACCAGCGACCCCAAGATCTTCTCGGTGGCCGGACGCGGCGAGATGCAGATCGCGATCCTCGTCGAGCAGATGCGCCGCGAAGGCCACGAAGTGCTGGTCAGCCGGCCCGAGGTGCTCTGGAAAAAAGGTGAGAACGGCGATCCCTTGGAGCCCATCGAGAAGGTCTTCGTCGAAATCCCGAACGAAAACCTGGGTGCGGTCATGGAGAACCTGTCCTTCCGCAAGGGCCAGATCACCAACATGACCCACACCGGCAATCTGGTGTCCGTCGAGGCGCTGGCTCCGATGCGCGGCCTGATCGGCTTCGAGACCGACCTGGTCAACATGACCAAGGGCATGGGTGTGCTCAGCCACCTCTTCCACGAATACGGCGAAGACCGCGGCGAGATCGCCGCCCGCAAGAACGGCTCCCTGGTGTCCATGGACGCCGGTGAGGCCACCTCCTACGCGCTGAACATGGTGCAGGAGCGCGGCCGTCTGATGATCGAACCCGGCGACCACGTGTACGTCGGCATGATCGTCGGCGAGAACGCCCGCGAGAACGACATCCCGGTCAACCCGGTGAAGGAGAAGAAGCTCACCAACATGCGCTCCCAGGGCGACGGCAAGGGCATCCAGCTCAGCCCGCCGCTGAAGCTCAGCCTGGAACGGGCGCTCGAGTACATCGATGTCGACGAGTACGTCGAGGCGACGCCGAAGAACCTGCGTCTGCGCAAGAAGATCCTCGACGAGAACCAGCGCAAGCGCTCCGAGAAGAAGCGCGCGATCCGGTTCGTCGAGGAGTGATCCTCGAAGCACAGCGCGCGATCCCGGTTTTCGACTGGGTTCACGACCGGGTTTCCGTCCCTCTCGACCCGCCCCACTCCGGGGCGGGTTTTTTTATGCCTCGGAGGGATCGGATGGCCGGAAGTCCGCAAGAATTTCGCCCCGCTTGGCCTGCAGCGAAGGCTCCAAGGCCGAGTATTCGGCCCGAAGGGTGTCGACCAGCAGGGGCAATCCAGAGCTTTCGGGCAGCCCCGCCGCCACTTCCACGGCCTGTGCGGCCCGCTCCAGATCCTGCAGACCGAAGATCGCCGCCCCACCCCGGATGGCATGGGCGCACCGGGCCAGCGCCCGAAAATCCCGCCCGTCCAACAACGGCGACAGGGCATCCACCCGGGTTCGTGTATCGACCAGAAAGGTGCCGAGGATTTCCGAAAGCCCTTCCGGACCGATGTCTTGCGTCAGGGTTTCGACCACCTGGCCGAAGCGCATGAGATCACCGGGAGGCTTCATGCCCGCAATCGCCGGCGATCTCCGCGACCCCGTCAAGCAGGATCCCCCCCCGATGGCGACTCACGCCGGGAAAGGACGCCTCACAGGGGCCACCCAGGAAGTCAGGACCGACCGAGCCCCGAGAACGGGGTGCGACCCGGCGTGTCTCCCAGGACGGACCGCCGGGTTTCAGCGCAGCACCGAATCGAGCCAGGCGTAGGCCGCATGGCGCTCGGCCTCCGGGAAATCGTGTCCCGAATCGGGAGTCCTCAGCACGCACCGTGATCCGACCCCATGCAACTCGAAGACCGGAGCCGCGGCGGCGAAGGCCTCGCGGACCCCGGTGATCTCGAAATTGTCGTCGCGCAGGGGCGAATTCGAGAACACCCCGCGAGGCGCGAGGGCTCCCAGAATCTCATGGAAGTCGAAGGGAATCCGGTCGGCGTCGTTGCCATAGACCGTGCGGATCCGCGGCATGTACCGGTCGCTGGTCCAGCCGGCGACCTTGCCGCCATAATAATGGTGGAAGGGAGTGAATCCGCAGCTGGTGACCACGGCCTTCAATCGGGGCTCCAAGACCGCGGTGAAGAGCGCATTGTGCCCCCCGAGCGAGTGACCGATCACACCGATCCGACGTGGATCGACCTGCGGCAGCGACTCCAGCACATCCACCGCCCGTACATTGTTCCAGACCGCCTTGATGGACCCACTGGCATGGTGCGCCCCCTGCCCGGCGAACTCGTAGGGATATTCGCCGAACGACGGATAATCCGGAACGAGGCACACATAGCCGCGCTCGGCCAGTTCATGGGCGTAGTGGAGCGACGGACGGCCACCCAGACCCGCGGGCTCATCCTTGCCGATGTCGGTGGTCTGATGCAGGCAGAGCATCGCCGGCGCCCGGTGCCGTAGACCGTGAGGAATCAGGAGCCAGGCGGGCACCCGGTCGCCGACTTCCGGGGTGAAGCGGATTTTGCGGCGCAGGTACTTTCCCGAGGCGGTCTCACCGCACTCCTCGAGGTCGAGCGGCACCCGGGCTGCCGCGCCGGGCAACGGCCCCATGGCCTGCTGGAGACCCGCCCGGATGTGCGAGGCCCGTTCGGCCCAGTCGGCCGGATGGCTCACCCTGCGAACGGAGCCGGCGGCATCCCGAACTTCCAGCAACCGGGAATGGTCCGGGTAAGGAATGGCCTTCGGGGCGTTGGCCATCGGATCCACCGCCCCGCTGGCCTGCAGGCCCGCCGCCAATGCCAGGGCCGCCCGGGAAACTCGGGGCGGATGGTGGGCGTTGGTGACGGATTCCATTACAGCTGTAAACCATAACGCAAAAACCCGGCGTGCATTCATAAAAAAAGCGGCGATCCCGAAGGATCGCCGCTCGCGAGAACCGATCAACCGCTTACTGCTTCAGGCGGTAGAACGCCGAGGCGGAGGTCGCGGTGAGGGTGACCGAGTTGTTGGCCACACCGCTCACCGGGCTCCAGGAGGCATCCGAGAGGGAGGCCTTGGATTCGAGCACGTAGGGCTCGGAAGCAGACCACGAGAGGGTGATCGAACCATCCGCATTGCGGCTCAGCTTGATGACCGGGCGGGTCGGGGCCGGGGCGGCCGCACCGATGAGGACCGGAAGGCCATCGGGGCTCGGGCCACCGAGGGCGACCATCTCCACATCCGACAGCTTGCCGGCGCGGATCTGCACGGAGCTCACGAACATCTCACGACGCTCGTCCTGGTCGCCATCGCCGAAGAGGATGGCGGTGGTGGACAGGGAGCGGCGGGGATTGTCGAGGCTCTGGTTGGCGGTCCAGTCGTCCTGCTTGATGCCGTCGACGAACTTGGTGACCACCGGAGGGGTGGCGGCCATGTCATAGGCCGCGACCACACGGTGCCAAGCGCCGGCGGTGAAGGCTCCGGTGCCAATGTAGCCGTTGCCACCCTGGCCGAAGTTGTTGCCCTGCCAGAACAGGTCGCCGTCGTCGGTGTTGGCCGACGAACTGGTCTGCCACAACGAAGCGGCGCCGGGGCCGGAGGTGCCGACGAACACGTCGAAGGCCAGCGTGTACTGATTGACGCGGCTGCCGCCGCCGTTGGGGCTGATGCGATGGTTCATCACGTAGCCGATCTTGTTGGAGAGATCGCCCGGAACGCGCATGACACGGACATCCTGGCCACCGATGAGGTCGACGCCGAGTTCGCTCGCCAGACCGAACGCCGTACCGGTCTTGGTGAGACCTTCGGCTCCGTCGAGGTACTCCAGCGGCGCACCGATGGACGCACCGAGGTCACCGAACTCGAAGTCCCACTGACCGGTCACCGTGCTCTTGGGCAGGGCGATGGGGATGCCCGAGGCGGTCGGGGCTCCGAGGAGGAGCAGCTCGGCGTCGCTCAAGCGGCCGGCGCGGACCTGGATGGAGCTCACGAACATCTCGCGGCGCTCGTCCTGATCGCCATCACCGAAGAGGATGGCCGTCGGACCCATCGCGCGGCGGGCGGCGTCCAGACCCTGGTTGGCGGTCCAGTCGTCCTGCTTGATGCCGTCGACGTACTTCACCACCACCGGGGGATTGGCCGCCATGTCATAGGCCGCCGCGACGCGGTGCCACGCACCGGCCGTGAATGTGCCGCGACCGTTGTAGCCGCCACCACCCTGACCGAAGTTGTTGCCCTGCCAGAACAGGTCGCCGTCGTCGGTGTTGGCGCTCGAGCTGGTCTGCAGCAGCGAAGCCGCACCCGGGCCCGACGTGCCCACGAAGAGGTCGTAAACGATGGTGTACTGATTGACCTTGCTGCCGCCGCCATTGGGGTTGATGCGGTGGGCCATCACATAACCGATCTTGTTGGACAGATCGCCCGGCACCTTCATCACGCGGGCGTCGCCACCCGAGAGAGCGGGCAAGCCCAGCTCGCTGGCCAGACCGAACGCGGTTCCGGTCTTGGTGAGGCCTTCGGCCCCGTCGAGGTACTCCAGCGGCGCACCGATGGTGGCGCCGAGATCACCGAACTCGAAGTCCCACTGGCCGGTCACCGTGCTGGTGGGCAAGGCCACCGGGATGCCCGAAGCGGTCGGGGCGCCCAGCAGGGCCAGCTCGGCGTCGCTCAAGCGGCCGGCGCGGACCTGGATGGAGCTCACGAACATCTCGCGGCGCTCGTCCTGATCGCCATCACCGAAGAGGATGGCCGTCGGACCCATCGCGCGGCGGGCGGCGTCCAGACCCTGGTTGGCGGTCCAGTCGTCCTGCTTGATGCCGTCGACGTACTTCACCACCACCGGGGGATTGGCCGCCATGTCGTAAGCCGCCGCGACGCGGTGCCACGCACCGGCCGTGAAGGTGCCGCGGCCGTTGTAGCCGCCGCCGCCCTGGCCGAAGTTGTTGCCCTGCCAGAACAGGTCGCCGTCATCGGTATTGCCGGCCGAGCTGGTCTGCAGCAGCGACGCCGCACCCGGGCCCGACGTGCCCACGAAGAGGTCGTACACGATGGTGTACTGATTGACCTTGCTGCCGCCGCCATTGGGGTTGATGCGGTGGGCCATCACATAACCGATCTTGTTGGACAGATCGCCCGGCACCTTCATCACGCGGGCGTCGCCACCCGAGAGAGCGGGCAAGCCCAGCTCGCTGGCCAGACCGAACGCGGTTCCGGTCTTGGTGAGGCCTTCGGCCCCGTCGAAGTAATCCAGAGGGGCGCCGATGGAGGCACCGAGATCACCGAATTCGAAGTCCCACTGGCCGGTCACCGTGCTGGACGGGATGGTGGCCGGGATGCCGGCGGCCGAGGGCCCTCCGAGCGCGAAGCACTCGGCATCGCTGAGCTTGCCGGAGCGGATCTGGATGGAGTTCACGAACATCTCACGACGCTCGTCCTGGTCGCCATCGCCGAAGAGGATGGCCGTAGGAGCCATCGCGCGGCGGGCGGCGTCGAGGCCCTGATTGGCGGTCCAATCGTCCTGCTTGATGCCATCGACGTACTTGGTGACCACCGGAGGATTGGCGGCCATGTCATAGGCGGCCACCACGCGGTGCCACGCACCGGCCGTGAAGGTGCCGCGGCCGTTGTAGCCGCCGCCACCCTGACCGAAATTGCTGCCCTGCCAGAACAAGTCACCGTCGTCGGTGTTGGCGCTCGAACTGGTTTGCAGCAGCGAAGCCGCACCCGGGCCGGACGTACCCACGAAGAGGTCGTAGATGATGGTGTACTGATTGACCCGGGTGCCGCCGCCGTTGGGCGCAATGCCGTGGGTCATCACGTAACCGATCTTGTTGGAGAGGTCGCCCGGAACCTTCATCACGCGGGCGTCGCCGCCCGGGAGAGCCGGCAGACCGAGCTCGCTGGCCAGGCCGAACGCCGTGCCGGTCTTGGTCAAACCTTCGGCCCCGTCGAGGTATTCCAGAGCCTTGCCGGTGGTGGCGCTCAAGTCACCCTTGTCGAAGTCCCACTGGCCGGCGACCCGGGTGGAAGAACCACCGGTGGCCACGATGCCGAAGGACCAGTTGTTGGTGCGGGTCACCGACGCCGAATCCGTGAACCGCAGGCTCACCAGATTGTTGGCGGTGGTGCGGGAGGCGTTCGGGTCGTACTGCAACTCAGTACGGCTACCGGTCTTGACCAGCTTCTGAGGGGTCACCGCAACGCCGTTGAAGTCGAGCTTCACGCCCGAGGTGGCCACGGTGGTGGCGCCGTCTTGGATGAGGGCGGTCACCGGAGCGGTGGAGGGCAAACCGTCAGAGCCAGGGCCCGGGGTCGCTTCGGCCACGTAGGGGCCCGAGGAGGACGCGGAGGTCGAGCCGGTGTACGACGGGATCGCGCGGGTGTCGGCCGGATCGTTCACCAGGATCCGCTCGCCGGCCTCATTGACCGTGTACCACTGGAGGTTCGCACCGAGACCGGTCTGCCAGTACATCAGGCGGAACGGATACACACCGGCCACCGGGGCGTTCACCGCGAACTGGTTCTCGTTGCGCTGTTTGCTCTGGAACGCGCGGGAATTCCGCTCGAACTCACCCACCTTGGTCGCGAAGAAATCGCGCGGGTTGGTGCCGACGAACACCGAGTAGGCATCATCGTTGTTCACGTCCGTGCGGTCCGCACCGACGCTGACACCGAAGGTGGTCACACCGGCGGGCAACTTCAGGAAGCCGACGACTTCCACAGCGAAATTGTCCGTGTGCGAACCATTGCCCGGGATGCCCGGGAACACGCTGGGAGCGAACGAGGTGATCAGGTTGCCCTCGATGTCGGTGACATCGACCGGGGATCCGTCGAGCTCGAAGTTGACGGTGTCCACCAGAGTGGCGCCGGCGGGAGAGGTCACCGAACCGGGAAAGGCCTCGTTCGGAACCGCGACACCGGCCGCGTCCACGAGAGTTCCATTGATCTGGCGGAGGGCTCGCACGCCGTTGTTGGCCAGCGCAGGCTCGGCAGGACCTTGCGCCACGCGCACGATGAAGCCCCGCTCGGTCGAACCCGAGGCGGGAAGCTGCGCCGAAGCGGGCAGGTTGTTGGTGGTTATTCCGGCTTGGGCGGACTGCAGGGCCGCCAAAACCGCAAGAACCCGGAGGTTATTGGGTACGTTCATAGTTCAGCAATGTCGTCGGAAAAGCCCTGTCGGTCAGGTTGGGTCACCTGTCCGACAGAGTTTTATCATCATCACCGAAATGTCACACCGTTGACAACCGTTTCCGGACACTCGGGCGGGATCGGACCTGACAGCGCCTACCGGGCAAGATCCGTCTCCAGAACCTCAGGCGATGAGCTCTCGGATGACCCGGGACTCCTCGACCCCGGTGAGTCGCTGGTCGAGGCCCTGATGGCGGTAGGTGAAGCGCCGGTGATCGCGGCCCAGCAGGTGCAGGACCGTGGCGTGGAAATCCCGGATATGCACCGGGTTCTCGACGATGTTGTAGCTGAATTCATCGGTGGCCCCGTACACGGTGCCGGCCTTGGAACCGCCACCGGCCATCCACATGGAGAAACACCTCGGATGGTGATCGCGACCGTAGTTCTCCTTTGAAACCCCTCCCTGGCTGTAGATCGTCCGGCCGAACTCACCACCCCAGATGATGAGCGTGTCGTCGAAGAGGCCGCGCTGCTTGAGGTCGGTGATCAACCCGTAGCACGCCTGATCGATGTCCTTGCACTGCGAGGGCATCCGGCCGGCCGTATTGGCATGGTGGTCCCAGTTGTTGAGGTACACCTGCACGAAACGCACGCCCCGCTCGACCAAGCGACGGGCCAGGAGCGCGGTGTAGGCGAAGGAACCGGGCTTGCGGGCCTGATCGCCGTACAGTTGGTAGGTGGAGTCGGGCTCCTGGGCCACGGCCGTCAACTCCGGCACGCTGGACTGCATGCGGAAGGCCATCTCGAACTGCTGGATCCGGGTGTGCGTCTCGGGATCGCCCACCTCGTGGTGTGTGATCTCGTTGAGGCGTCGCAGGCCGTCGAGCTGCGAACGGCGAAGCGTGTCCGGGATGCCGGGCGGGTTGTTGATGAAGAGAATGGGGTCCCCGGCGCTGCGGAAGGAGACTCCGGAGTGCTCACCCGGCAGGTAACCGCTGGACCACAACCGCGCCGAAATGGCCTGGATTTGCTCCTTGTTGGTGGGCTCGGCCACCAGAACCACGAAGGCGGGCAGGTTCTGGTTCAGACTGCCCAGGCCATAGCTCACCCAGGATCCGATGCACGGGCGTCCCGACACCTGATTACCCGTTTGCATGGCGCAAATGGCCGGCTCGTGGTTGATGGCCTCGGTGTGCATGGACCGGACGAGGCACAGGTCATCGGCCACCTTGCTGGTCCAGGGCAGCATTTCGGTGTTCATCCAGAGGCCGTTGGAGCCGACCTGGCTGAAGCGAAACTTCGATGGCGCGATCGGGAATCGGGTCTGACCGGCGGTCATGGTGGTCAATCGCTGACCGTTTCGCACCGACTCCGGGAGGTCCTTGTCGTACCACTCCTGCATCTGGGGCTTGTAATCCCAGAGGTCCATCTGGGACGGCCCGCCGACCATGTGCAGGTAGATGATGTGCTTGGCCTTGGCCGGGAACTGGCCGGGTTTGGATTCGCCGGTGGCCAACGCCTCGGCCAATCCCCGGGCGGAGGTGCCGCCCAGCAGGGAAGCAAGCGCCGCATGGCCCATGAGGTTCTTGCCGCGGCCGAGGAAGTGTCGGCGATTCTCGAGCTGGCGGAATTCCTGGAAGAGGTTCATCGGGAGAAGGGCTCGGGGTTCACTTGTTGAGGACGGCGTCGAGATTCATCAACTGATTGGCCACCAAGGTCGTGGCCGCCAGGAGCGGTTCACCGGCCGAGAGATCGGGCTTCGAGTCGCCCACGCGCACCAGGCGGCCGGCGTCTTCGGGATGCTGGCGGTAGAAGGCCAGCGCCTGCGTATAGCCGTCGCGGACGACCGCGGCCTCGGAGGCCTCGAGCGGACGGGCCAGAAGGCGCCGGGCCAGGAACTCGACGACCCGATCGGGCTGGTCGGTGCCGGAATCGCGCAGAGCCAGCGAGGCCAGATGCCGCGCGGCCTCCACGAACTGCGGGTCGTTGAGCGTGGCCAGCGCCTGCAGCGGCGTGTTGGTACGCTCACGGCGCACACTGCACGACTCGCGGCTCGGAGCGTTGAAGAGATCCATCAAGGCCGGCGGCGCGGCGCGTTTCCAGAAGGTGTACAGCGAACGCCGGTAGAGGTTCTCGCCGGTTTCCGGAACATACCGCTTGGTATTGCTCTCGGGCATGGCCACGGCTTCCCACACGCCTTCCGGCTGGTAGGGCTTCACACTGGCGCCGCCGACCTTCTGGACGAGCAGTCCGCCGACCGCCAAGGCGTGGTCTCGGACCATCTCGGCATCCATGCGGAAACGCGGGCCACGGCTCAGCAGGCGATTGGTCGGATCCTTCTCCAGCGCCTCTTTCGTGGCGGTGGCCGATTGGCGGTAGGCGGCCGACAGCACCATCTGACGGAAGAGGCGCTTCACATCCCAGCCGTGCTCCATGAAGTCCACGGCCAACCAGTCAAGGAGGGCCTGATTGGAGGGCAAGTCACCCATGATGCCCAGGTCTTCGGACGTGCGCACGATGCCAGCACCGAAGACTTCGGACCAAAAGCGATTGACCGTGACGCGCGCGGGCAGCGGGTTTTCAGGCGACACCAGCCACTGGGCCAGACCCAGACGATTGGTGGGCGCACCAGCGGGCAAAGGGTTCAGGGCCTTGAAGACCGCCCCGCCGACCGCATCGCGCTTCTGGTCGTATTGCCCGCGGTTGAGCACATGGGCCATGGGCATGGTGTCGGCCTTTTCGCGCTGGATGTGGGTGACCGGATACCGGGCGCGGATGTCGGAGCGCTCCTTCTCGAGGGCGGCAATCGCCGACTGGGCCTGCTTCAAGGGCAAGAACTCCGCCTGGAAACCGACCAGGAGGCCGGCGCGGTCGTCCTTGGGCCACTCCGCCGTGGGCTTGGCGAGGAGCGTGCGAAAGGCTTCGGGGGCCGCCCAGGTGCGGGCCTCGGGGGCGCTCAGGACGCGGGAGTAACTTCGCAGGTCTTGGACGGAAGTGCCGGCGAGCACATCGGACTCGTGACGCTGGCCCAGTTTCAAGGGCACACCGGTGCGGATCGTGCCGGTCACGGTCGACGGCCCCTGCTCCAGGTCGGCCGCCACGCCATCGACGTACAAGCGCACGCCGTCGGCGCGCCCGGATCCATCACTGGTCAGGAGGATGTGCTGCCACTGGCCCTTCTTGGCCAGAGCCTTTCGGGTGCGCACCTTGAGGGCGTTCTCCGGCCAGCGATTCACCAGATGCGTACCGAAGGAACCGTTCTCGTACCACAAATCCCAACCGCGATAGGCCTGGGTGTTGTCCATGCGGGCCAGCAGCGATCCGGTGGCCGGGGGCTTCTCGGGCACGTAGAACCAGCCTCCGAGGGAGAAGGGCTTGCCCAACTCGAAGTCGCCCGCGTCGGCAAAGGCGAGGGTCTTGCCCGAGTCGGTCCGCAACGCGGACCCCAAGGGCCCACCGGGTTTCCACACCGGCTCGCCGGTGGCCTGGAGGGTCTTCGCACCGGAAGGATCGGTCACGGACACGGCGGTGCCCGAGCCTTCATTCAGCGGGGCCTTGAAGGCCAGATCTCGTCCCAGCGCAGCCTCGAGTTCCGGGAACTTCAGCCCGCCGACCCAGCGATCGAAGGCGGCCCCGGCGTCCTTCTTGCGCTCTTCGGCAGTCTTCCTGGCGGCCTCGATGGCGGCGGGCAAGGCGTCCCAGCGGGCGCGGTCCTTGGCGTCGGTGACGACGACGAGGCTGGGTGAGGAATCCTTCACGTTGCCATCGAACCCACCTTGTTGGGTGTTCCGGAAGAAGGCCGCCATCGAATAGAAATCCTTCTGGCTGACCGGATCGAACTTGTGGTCGTGGCAGGCCGCGCAGTTGGCGGTGAGCCCCAGCCACACCCACGAGGTGGTGGTCACCCGATCGTTGGCGTAGTTGGCGAGGTTTTCCTCTTCAATAGTACCGCCCTCGTTGGTGGTCATGTTGCACCGGTGGAACCCGGTGGCGATCTGCTGCTCCTCGGTGGCCCCGGGCAGCAGGTCCCCGGCGATTTGCTCCACGGTGAAGCGGTCGAAGGGCAGGTTCCGATTGAAGGCCCCGATGACCCAATCGCGGTAGGGCCACATCTCCCGATAATTGTCGAAATGCAGTCCGTGCGTGTCGGCGTAGCGGGCCGCGTCGAGCCAGTAGCGAGCGCGGTGCTCACCCCACTGGGGCGTGTCCATGAGGCGGTCCACCCAGCGCTCGTAGGCGTCGGAGCGCGTGTCGCGGACGAACTCCTCCACCCATTCAGGCCGAGGCGGCAGACCGGTGAGGTCGAGGGCGGAGCGTCGCGCGAGGCTCCGACGGTCGGCCTCGAGATTGGGTTTGAGCCCCTTGGCTTCGAGCCCGGCCAAAATGAACGCATCCAACCCACCACGAACCCAGCCAGCGTCTTTCACCGGAGGTAGGGCCGCCTTCTCGGGCTTCAGGAACGACCAGTGCGGCTGCCATTGGGCTCCCTCGAGAATCCACCGCTTCACGGTCTCCTTCTGGGCGGGAGTCAGATCCTTGTGGGCCTCGGGCGGGGGCATCACCTCGTCGGCATCGGTGGTGATGAGGCGCTGCCAGAGGGGGCTCTTGCCGAGATCTCCCGCCACCACGGCCGGTCCGCGCTTGGCGGTGGAGGCGAAGAAGCCCTCCTTCGTATCGAGCCGCAGGCCGGCCTTGCGGGTGCCAGGATCCGGGCCGTGGCAGTGGAAGCAGGCGTCGGACAGGATGGGCCGGATGTCGCGGTTGAAGCCCACCGGTTCGGCAGCGCGAGCAGCGAAGGCGAGCGTGTCCCCGGACAGGAGCGCGGCCAGGATCCAGGCCGGGGTCGAGACCGACCCGAAGAGCACACGCGCGACGTTGTGGGAGGACTTCATGAGGACTGTGAAACAAGCTAGGCCAAGGGACGATCCCGCGCTAGGCGCCATTCGACCGAGGACCAGTCCACTCTGGCCACCCCGAGGGCAAGATGGGGAGAGTGGGGAGGATCGGGCGAACGAGACCGCGTGAGTCGATTGCCCCTTGATCAGCGAACGGTTTTCCGTACGTTCTTGAATCATGTTGAGTCTGTCGGCCACCGAAGCACGGGCTTCCCTGTATTCGCTCATGGATCAGGCGGCCGCGTCGCATGAGCCCATCCACATCACCGGAAAGCGCACGAACGCGATCCTGATGTCCGAAGAAGACTGGAGCGCGATCCAGGAGACATTGTTCCTGCTATCGATCCCCGGCATGAGAGACTCCATCCGAGCGGGCATGGAGACGCCGGTCGGCCGATGCGGCACCCGCCTGCCATGGTAGTCTGGCAACTGGTCTACACCAAACAGGCCCAGAAAGACGCCAAGAAGCTGTCCGCCAATGGCCTGAAGTCGAAGGCGATCCAACTCTTGGAGATCCTCGCGGAGGACCCTTTCCGCAACCCTCCGCCGTTTGAAAAACTGGTGGGCGATCTGGCGGGAGCCTACTCGCGGCGAATCAACATCCAGCACCGAGTGGTCTATCAGGTGTTCCCCGTCATCAAAACCGTGAAGATCCTCCGACTGTGGACTCACTACGAATGAGTGGGCAGGCTTGGCGGAAGCCAGAGTCCTACCCATGGACCACCTGGACCTGGAAGTGAGTCCAGGGCGGGCTGTATGGGCTGTGGTCTAGGGGTTCGGCGGGAAAGTCGCGGGATCGAAGGGCGGATGGGCCGGATCGTGGATGGGGCGGCCGGTAGCGTCGATGAGCGTCGGGGTCACCAGGACGAACAGTCGGCTGACCTGATCTTGGGTACCCTCATTACGGAAGAACCGGCCAACAAGCGGCAGATCTCCTAGATAGGGCACCTTGTCGACGAACCGCACCCGGTGGGTAAGCGCTCCCACATCGATGAGCACACTCTGTCCGTCCCAGATCCAGCTCCGCTCCCTGGCCCAGACGAGGTTGGTTCGGACCAAGGTTTCGGAGGCTCCGTTCGAATCGGACCCATCTCCAAGAACTTGCACCATGGACGCAAAGACGGAGAGCTCGATGGCCGGGTTCGATACGTCAGGAATGACCTGGAGGGTTGGGCCCGCGTTCTTGCCGTTGATCGCTCGGACATCCGGCACTGAGATTTCCGCCGCACGGTTCGCCAACGTCATCACACGCGGTGCGGTCAGGAAATCGATCCCATCGCGTTCATTGAAGACCTTGATCAAGTCACGGGTTGCCGTCGCCGTAAGCCGGACGGAACTACGGTTCGTGGAAAGCACGCCGACCAACTCCGGAGGCAAGGAACCCCGGATCTCGACGAATCGCCCTTGGATATCGACTTGCAACGGCGCACCGATCACTGGGACGGCGGAACCGTCGAGGGCCCGCGGGCTGGCCGGTGCGGCGGGCTGAGACTGGGGGGCGGAGTTTAATTCCGCGGGAGCGGTCGGGGTGGGCTTCAAGCTCGCCGTCGAACCACCCGCTGGGAACGTTTTCGGATCCGTCGGTGCCTTCGCCGCCGGCGCGGCCAAAGCCGGGGTCTCGACGCGCCGGGCGAAGCCCATCGGCAGGAACAACGCACCGGCCATGAACACGGTCACCCAGCCGACCCAGCCCAAGCGGGCATTGCGAGGCAGCGGCCGTTCCACCAGGCGTCGGACCCGGGCTTCGAGCCGGCCACCGGATTCCAGAATGCCCAGGAAGGCCATGGGCATTCGTGACGGGATCACACACGTCCGGGCCACGGCGACCAGCGTGGCGGGGTACTCGTCGGAGCCCGGCTCCAGCATCACGGCCTCGTCGACCGCCGCCTCGCGCAAGGCCCGGACGCGGGCGTTGGCGAACCACACCAACGGATGCCACCACCACACGACCTGGACGCAGACCTGGAGCAGATTCCACCCGAGGTCCCGCCGTGCGAGGTGGATCAACTCGTGCCGCAACACCAGCCGGAGCGCCTGAGAATCGAGCTGCTCGGTGAGCCCTCGGGGCAAGAGGATGACCGGCCGGAACAGCCCACACAGGGCAGGACCCTGCTGCGTGTCGGTGAGGAGCACCTGGGGCAAGGGCCCGTGCAATCCCCAATCGGCCGCGGTTCCGGCCAGCATCGCCCGCACAGACTCCGACGCCTCGGTCGACGCCCGCAGCCCTCGGGCCACCGCTCGACCCCGGGCCCATGCCCAGAGCCCGAAGCCCATCGACCCGCCCACCCAAACCAACAACAGCCCGCCGGTCCCCCGGAGCTGCGGGGAAGTGGGTCTGAAATCGGTCGTCACGGCAGGCACCGGGCCAGGGACCTCGCTGACGATGGCCCCGCCCCCATCGACCTGATCCACCGATCCGAGGGCACGGATGGGTGAGACCAGCTGGGGGGCGATCCAATAAGCCAACGCCGTGGGAGAAAGAAGGTCGGTGGGCAACAGGAACTTCACCACCACCAGCATCCAGAGCCCACAGCGGAGGGCGGCCCGGGCGCGATCCCGCAATACCCGGTCGAGCGCCAGCATCAGGGCCGTCAGCGCGGCGGCCTGGAGTGTCATGCGAAGACCGGCCACGACCGCGGTCTGGCCCGCGGCATTCAAGGAGGAGACAAGGAGATCGGTCATGATCGGATGGATCAGGGTTTGCGGGTGCGGGTTTTGGTGGCTCGGGCCTGACGCTGGGCCGCGATGAGGGCCTCGAGCTGATCCAGCTGGCCCGAGTCGAGGCGCTCGGATTCGAGCAGGCACTGCACCATGGGCGTGAGCGCGCCATCGAAGGCGTTCTTCAGCGCATAGCGCAGTTCGCCCAATTGGGCCTGCTGCCGCGACACCGCCGATCGGTAGAGGGTCAGGTTGCGGAGTTTCTCGGAGGTGAGCAGGCCCTTGGCCGCCATGCGCTCCATCACCGTGCGGACCGTGGACACCGACCAGTCGCGCTGGCCGGCCAGGTGCTCCTGCACGGTCGGTGCCGGACACGGCTCGAGCTGCCAGACCGCCTTGATCACGGCCCATTCGGCCTCGGTGAGTTCCGGCAGGGAGACTTTGTGGATCATGGGAGTCACCATATCGCTACAGTTGTCGCTTTGTCAATGGTTCTGTCGTTTTTGAACGATACAACGGATTCCCGTACTTTGGCCAAGCTCCCGGAACGGCCGAATCCAATCGATTCCAATCGAGTCAGGCACCGTTCTACGAAGTTCTTCGTTGACTCTACGAAGATCATCGTACACGTTCTCGTTCATGCCTCCCCAACACCGACGCCCCACCGAGGCGGAGTTGTCCATCCTGCGGGTCCTCTGGGCCAACGGACCTTCCACGGTCCGTCAGGTGGTCGAACGCTCCGAGTCCGGGACCGGGTACACAACCATCCTCAAGCTCCTGCAAATCATGACCGAGAAGGGTCTGGTCACGCGGGACGACTCGCAGCAAAGCCACGTGTTCACCCCGTCGCAACCGGAGGAGAAGACCCAACGGCAACTGGTGGACGACCTGCTCGATCGCGCCTTCGGCGGGTCCGTCCAGAAGCTGGTTCTGCAGGCCCTGTCCGGCCGCAAGCCCTCCCGTGAAGAACTCACCGAACTGCGGAAACTCCTCAACACCCTCGACACCCGCCGCCCATGAGCCCCTTCCCTCCTGACCTGTCGGCCCCCTGGATGATCCCCGCCGCCCAGGCCCTGCTCCATTTCCTGTGGCAAGGCACCGTGTTGGCGGCCGGCCTCGCCGTGGTCCTGCGCCGACTCCGCAACGCCTCCGCCTCCGATCGCCACGCCTTGGCCTGCGCCACCCTGACCCTGATGGCGGTGGCACCGGTGGCGACCTTCTTCGCGTTGAAAACCGATGGGGTCGTGGTGACCCCGATCGCCCCCACGCAGACTCCCGTGCCGGCGACCCAAACCGTTTCAGGCACCATCGCCACGGCCGCCGAGGGCGGTTCCGGGATGATCCCTCCGTGGATCCTACCTTGGATCACCGCGCTCTGGATTTTGGGCGTGGCGGTCTCGGCGCTGCGCCTACTGGGCGGCGCGTGGCGGCTGCATCGATGGGCCACCCGTGAGACTTCGCCCGCACCCTCGGCGTGGCAGGAGCGCTGCCACTCCCTGGGTCGGCAACTGGGCCTCCGACGCCGGGTACCCCTGCGGGAATCCGCCCGCGTCCATGGCCCGCTCCTCGTCGGGTGGTTCCGGCCGATGCTCGTGCTGCCGCTCGGCATGCTCCAGAGCCTGCCGGGCCTGCAAATCGAGGCGCTCTTGCTGCATGAATTGGCCCACGTGCGGGGCCGAGATCCGCTCATCCACCTGCTGCAGCGCGCGGTCGAGACTCTGCTCTTCTACCATCCGGCCGTGTGGTGGGTCTCGGAGCAGATCTGCCGCGAGCGCGAGCATCGCTGCGACGACCGGGTCCTCGAGGCCCAAGGCGAAGGGCGCTCCCTGGCCGAAGCCCTGGTGACACTGGCCGAGCGGGCACACGCCGCCGAGCCCTTGGCCTTGGCCGCCACCGATGGCTCCGTGGCCTCCCGTGTCCGACGCCTGCTGCAAGGTCGACCGGCCGGATCCACGGGGACCACCACCTCCCGCAAGGGCTGGCTCTGGATCACCGGCGCCTTGGTCATGGTCTGCCTGGGGGTTGCCCTCGGGCCCATCGCGTTCGCGCCGCGCTTGTACGTTGCGACCGCCCGAATCCGAATGGAATCGTACAACTTGGATCACTACCACCTGCTTGCCGCGATGGAGACAGTCAAATCAACGCGCATGTTGGGCGACTTGGCGGAGATGCACCGCTTACCAACGCGGTGGTCGATGGACAGGAATCTCTGCGTCGAGCGGCTGCGACACCGGATTCGGGTGACACAATATCGAAACACCCCATTGCTGGAGATTCAGGTGGCCGACGGGGATCCGAACCTATCCGCCGATTTGGCCAATGGCGTAGCCTCCTTTCTAGCATCGATGCCAAGCCGGGACCGCGACGTCGAGATCCTGTTGGCGGAAAGAGAAGCCAATTACATCTCCGATCAACTGGCCACCATCCGGTCGGGCCTCGGCAAGATGACGATGAACCCGTCGGATCCCAACTGGGTCTTGGCCAACACCAAGGCCAAGGTCTTGGAACAGAAGCTGGAGGAGACCCTCCGGAAAGGATTTGAGATCCGCTCGAAGGCAAACTTCCAACTCCAACAGAACCAAGTCATCGACGACGCAGTGGCCTCCGGGAGGCCCATCCGATGGAAATCCGAATCGGGCGCTGGGTGGTGAAGACATCGAGGGCCTGGAACAAGGATCCACGGATCCCATCCCGACCGGACGGCTGGCAGACCATCGAAGAGCGCGCGGAGCAACGGGCCAGCAGGCGTACTCCAATCCACGGACGCGCGGCAGTGCTCCTTCGAAGCCCTCGATGTCGATGACGGAGGCATGACCTTCACAGCCTTCCGCCGCGCAAGCCATTGGCCTAGGCTCACTGCCGATGTCCGAGGCCGACGCTCCAATCAACGCTGAGATTCCTCCGCCCGCCACGCCGGCGGAGGTGCTGGGGATGACCCGGGCGGAGTGGAAGAGCACCGCCCAGACCTGGGGATTCGCCGAGGTGCACGCCAGCACCCTCTGGTACCAGCTCTATCAAGCGGGTTTGCGCGAGTTCCAGACGTCGGATCGCCTGCCACCGCGCTTCGTGGAACGAGTGCTGCAAGAGCATCGCCTGCACTTCCCCCCGGTGATCCGGGAGACCCGTTCCTCCGACGGCTTCACGCGCAAATACCTGCTGGGGCTGCCCGATGGCGAAGTGATCGAAACGGTGCTCATGCGCTACAGCGGCCGGACGACCGCCTGCGTGAGTTCGCAGGTCGGATGCGCCATGGGGTGCGTGTTCTGCGCCACCGGTCAACGGGGCTACACCCGGCACCTCACAGCCGGCGAGATCGTCGGCCAATTGCTCCATGTGGACCGGGTGTTGCGCGAGACAGCCCACCGCTCAGACCAACCGGAGTCCACAGTCCCGGCCTTGGCCAACCCACGGCACGCGTCGGTGTTCCATCGGCACGAGCGGCTGCGGAACGTCGTCTTCATGGGCATGGGTGAGCCGCTGCACAACTACGACGCCGTGATGCAAGCCATCGCCATCCTGCGGGATTCGGCCGGGCTGTCGCTCGGGGCCGAGAAGATCACCGTGTCCACCGTGGGCGTGGTGCCGGGCATCCGTCGCCTGACCGCTGAACGCCAACCGGTGCGTCTGGCGGTTTCGCTCCACGGGGCCACCCAGGCCGAACGCGCCGCCCTCATCCCGGTGGCCCGCAAGTGGCCGCTCGACGAACTCATCGACGCCTGCCGCGAACACACCGCCACCCTCGGCTGCCGGATCTTCTTCGAGTGGACGCTCATCGAAGGCCGCAATGACGGTCCGGACCACGCCCATGCCCTCGGGCGGTTGCTCCAGGACATCCCCTCGCAGGTGAACCTCATCCCGCTGAATCCGACCGAGGGCTACGCGGGCCAGCCCACCGGCGGCACCGCCGCGCGGGCGTTCCAGGACATCCTGCTCGGCTACGGCCTGCCTAGCACGGTGCGCCAGCGGCGCGGCATCGACATCGCTGCCGGCTGCGGTCAACTGGCGGCCCAATCGACCGTCCCCCCCGCCCCTGCTGACGGGGCTACAGAGGTGCCTCCTGAATCTTGAAAACCATTTTGATTCCATTATGGTTGCGCCATGGCAACGCTCACGTTGAAAGGCATCCCGGCGACACTGCACGAGGGGCTCAAGCATCGTGCCCTGCGCAATCGCAGGTCCTTGAACGGTGAGGTCATCGCCTGCCTGGAGCAGGTGATCTCTCCCACCGAGCGGAATGCCTCCGAGCTTCTCGATCAGATCCGAACCTCGCGCGCGCGCCTCAAAAAGGCGGGCATCGCACCGCTGACGGATTCGTTCGTCGAGGCCGCCAAGCAAACTGGGCGTCGATGATCGTCGCTGATTGCAACCTCATCGCGTACCTGCTTCTGGAAGGTCCACGGACCCTGACGGCGGAAGCCGTGTTCCTGCGGGACCCGGAGTGGGCCGCACCACTGTTGTGGCGATCGGATTTGCGGAACGTTCTGGCCACCCAAATGCGGGTGAACCGGCTTCCGCTGGCCGAGGCTTTGCTGAAAATGACCGAGGCGGAAACCGTCATCGGCTCGCTTCAATTCCCTGTTTCCTCCGACGAGGTGCTGGAGGAATGCGCCCGTTCCGGTGTCAGTGCTTACGATGCGGAGTACCTCGTGGTGGCCAGAAAATTGCAGATCCCGCTTCTCACCCATGACCAGCGTTTGCTCAGTGCTGGAAGCCGGGTGGCCTGGACCCCCGAGGCATTCCTCGCGCGCTGACCCCGGCGGCAACGGTGGAACACCGACGCCGACAGGAATTGGATTCAGAATTGCAACGACAGGCCGGCGTACACGTTTCGACCCACCGCCGGATCGATGCCGTTGGCCCGAACGCGCGACCAGTATTGGCGGTCGAAGGCATTGTTCAGTCCACCGAACAGGCGGGCCCGATCGGGCCAGAATTCCCACTCGGCGGTGAGATCCCACACGGTATAGCCGGGGATGCGGAAGTCGGCCGTATTGTTGTCGTTGGCGAAGTGGTTGTCCACGAAGGTGCCCAACCAGGCCACCTTCACCCGCCGGCCCAGACGATAGATCAGGCCGGTGCGGATGATGTGGTCCGGTGCGTATTGCGGAGTCAGGCCCTGGAGCGGGCCGGAGACGAACTCGGCATCCAGCCATGAAACGTTGCCGTACACGCTCAAAGCACCCCATGTCTGTCCCAAGTCGGTGCCGCGCAGGCGATCGGACAACCCGATGAGATCGAGCTCCGTGGCCGCGTCGAACCCCTGATTGACCGATCGCCCGACGTTCTCGAAGCGCGTGATCCCACCGGAGGTTACGGCCCCGAAGCGGTCGTCGTAGTCGACTCGGAAGACGCTGAGGTCATAGTTCCAATGGTCGCCCGGACGCCCGCGCACACCGGCCTCCGCGGTCCACGTGCGTCCCGGTTCCAGGGTGCTGCTCACGGCGGTGTTGTTGCCCAGCGGCACGGCATCGCCATAGGTCTTGGCCTTGTAGCCTTGGCTCAGGTTGGCATAGAGCTCGGCGGCCGGGCTGAAGGTGTAAGCCGCGCCCAACGCACCCAACGGCACCGTATCCAGCCCGCTGTCGCGCAGGAGGGGTGAGGTGGTCTTGTCGAGGTTCAAGGTCTCGCGGATGGATTGGTGGATGTTCTCCACACGGAATCCCGGAGTGAGGCTCAGGCGACCGAAGCGGAAAACGTTCTCGGCGAAAACACTCCCGGCGGCCGTCTCGCGCTGGGAACGCTGCCGGGGCGTCCCGGTCTCCGCTGTGACACTGGAACCGCGATCCACCTCATAGGGAGCATCCGACGCATAGGTGGACACGCCGCCCACCAACGTGTGGTCGTTGTTCCAAGCCTGCCACTCGTGACGCACGCGCGTCTCGGCCCCGAACGTGGCATAGCGGTGGGTGTTGATCGTGTTGGAATCGATGAGGTTGGCCGTATTGCCGAAGGCGCTGCCACCCGAATTGCGCTGACGCAACGACTGGCGCTCGTAAGTACCGCCCCAGGCCCGCGCGGTCATCAGCGTCGCATCGCTCCAGCGGTGCTCCAGCCCCACACTCGGGATGTACCGCTCGATGCGCAGACGATCGTGAAGGTTCTGGGTCGCCCGCCGGTCGTCCCAGTAGTTCAACAAGCCCACGCCCGTCTTGCGCGTGAGGCCGCCGGGCTCCCCGCTGTCCGAGGCCGTCGCATCCATATCGAAGGTCCAGCGCGTCTCGGCCGTGGCGTCGTACACCAGGCGAATGGAGCCGCTGTTGATCTCGAAGTCGCCATTCTGCCGACGAAAACTGTCGCCCTGCCGATGGTCGAAGGAGACCAGATACCCGAGTTTGCCCTCGGTGCCATCGACGAGGGTGTGGGTGGTGTAGAGCCCGTAGCTGCCGAGGATGTGCTGGGTGCGCAAGGCGAAGGGCCGATCCCGGCGGGGCTGGTGGGTCACATAATTCAATGCACCCGAGGGCTGCGGGCCGTACATGAGCGACGCTCCGCCACGGATGAACTCCAGGCGATCGACCGATTCAAAGGGGGGTGCGAAGTACACGGTGGGATACCCGTAGAGATCGACCACGAAGGGCATGCCATCCTTGAGCACCAACAGGTTCTGCGACTCGTGCGGATCGCCGATACCCCGGTATCCCAGGCTCAACAAGCTGGCATTGGGCAGTTCACTGACCATCAGTCCGGGGATTTGCGAAAAGGCCTGCCGGTAATTGTCGCTCTGGATCTGGGGCAGCGAATCGAAATCCAGAATGGTGACCTTCTTGCCCGAGTACACCTTCGTGCCTTCGACCTCGGCCGGAAACGGATGGGTGACCACGTTGTCGGCATCGGACTCCCCCTGGATGGTGACCTTCGGGAGCGTGCCCGCCACCTCGGGAAACGCATCGGCGGCAACGGTCGACAGGGCCTGGACCGAGGCCAACAGCGCGATCCCCGGCAGCAGGCCTCGCTGGAACATGAACTTCATCGGGGCCCATCGTAGACAGACGGACTCCCCTGGCGCTGCCGGCCGGTTGCGGAAGATTGGCGGACACTTGCGACCGAGGTTTCGAGAAGAGTGCTCTGGACAACACCTTGACCGGACACGGCCACCGGAAAACGCTGTTGCTCATCCATGAATCGATTCCTGCCCGCCGCCATCACCGCGCTGGTGGCCCTGCTGCTGACGCCAGCGACCGCACTCCTGGCAAAGGACGCCGCCAAGACCCACCGCATCGCGCTGATCGCCGGTCGTCCCAGCCACCCCGCCGGCATGCACGAGTTCCGGGCCGGGTGCCTGCTCTTCCAGAAGGCGTTGTCCGGAGTGCCGAATCTCGAAGTGCAGGTGTATTCCAATGGCTGGCCTACGAAGGTCGAGGGCGGCAAGACGGTCGATGACAACGCGGCCCTGGAACGGGTGGACGCCCTGCTCATCTACGCCGACGGCGGCGGCGGCCATCCGGCCATCAAGCCCGAGCGCATGGCCTTCATCGATCGGTTGTCTTCGCGCGGGGCCGGGCTCGGCTTCGCCCACTACGGTGTCGAAGTGCCCGCCGGCGACCCCGGCGATGCCATGCTCCGCTGGGTCGGCGGATACTACGAGCACCAGTTCAGCATCAACCCGATGTGGACGCCCAAGTTCACCACCTTCCCGAACCATCCGGTCAGCCGCGGCGTGAAACCCTTCTCCACCCGCGACGAGTGGTACGTCAACATGCGCTGGTCGGAGAATGGTCGCCCCGTCACGTGGCTGCTCGAAGACGCCCCGTCCGACGCCGTCCGCAAGGGCCCTTACGTCTACCCGCCGGGACCCTATGCCCACATTGTCGCCGCCTCCGGCCGACGCGAGGCCATGATGTGGGTGCACGAGCGTATCGACGGCGGCCGCGGGATGGGCTTCACCGGCGGTCATACCCACAAGAACTGGGGCGATCCGAACCAACGGAAGATCCTCCTCAATGCCCTGCTCTGGCTCGCCCAGATGGAGGTGCCCGCCGGTGGCGTGGAATCCACGATCACCGAGGCCGATCTGGCCGCGAACCTCGATCCCAAGAAGTGACCGCCGAGGCCGGAAAGGCCTGACGGTATCCGCCGGATCCCCTTCCGATCCGAAAAATCCTCGCCGCCCTTGTTCCGGGGCCGGCGGGGCATAGACTTCGTTCGCGACTCATGGAGCAAACGGATTCCCAGAAAAAGGCGCTCAAGATGGTTTCCTGCCCGGCGTGCGGGGCCAAGCAGTTCATCCCCGGCGACCTCGCGCCGCTGGACAAGGTGACCTGCACCAAGTGCCAGGCCACGGTGATGATGCCCATGATGCTGCGGCAGTACGAACTGCGCTCCGAGATCGCCTCGGGCGGCATGGGCACGGTATACCGGGCCTGGGACACCGCCCTCGGCCGGGAGGTGGCGGTGAAGCTGATGAAGCGCGAGTTCGCCGAGGATCCGGCGTCCGTGAACAACTTCGCCGTGGAGGCCCGGGCCTGCGCCCAGATCAACCACACCAACATCATCCACATCTACACCTTCGACTACCACGAGGGCCTGCGCTTCCTGGCGATGGAGATCGCCGATGCGGGCAGTCTCGACAGTCGGATCGAAGCCGAGAAGACCCTCCCGGAGCTCGACGTGCTCGACATCGGCATCAAGGTGGCCGGCGCCCTGCAGGCGGCCTTCAAGCGGGGCCTGCTGCATCTCGACATCAAGCCGGGCAACATCCTCTTCAGCGCCGATGGCGAACCCAAGGTCGTGGACTTCGGCTTGGCCAAGAAGGCCGATGCCGACACCGACGCCTACGCCCCGATCTTCGGCACCCCGTATTACATCGCCCCGGAACGGGTGCGTCAGGAGGGCGACACTTTCCTCTGCGACATCTACAGCCTCGCCGGCACCCTGTACCACGCGCTGACCGGGCACGTGCCCTTCGAGGCCCCCACCGTGGAAGACGTCGTGGCGGCGCACTTGGCGATCCCCCTGCGGCCCGCCTGCGAAGTCCTCTCGAGCCTCAGCCGGCCCACCAGCGAAGTGCTCTCCAAGGCCATGGCCAAACAGCCCGCCGAACGCTTCGGGAGCTACGACGAGTTCATCATGGCGCTGACGGCCGCACGCAGTCAGTTGCTGGTCCGCCAACTCACCGGGCGCAATCCCGAGCCGGCGGCCGCACCGGCCTCCGACGCTCCGGCCTCGGGGACCGGGCCGTCCGCGGGCCGAAGCTGGTGGCGTCGCTGAACCCCGCGGTGGCCGTGGGCGCATCGGGACCGGTGCGGCAACCGGTGCATCGGAGACTGCCCATCCAGTAGGCTCGCGGATTCAATGACCGCCCGACTGCAAGGCATGCAAACGGGCATACAATCCGCCCCGCGCCAGCAGTTCCGCATGGGTTCCCTGCTCGACGATGCGACCCGATTCCATGGCCACGATGAGATCGGCCCGCTGGATGGTGGACAGCCGGTGGGCGATGCACAGCGTGGTCCGCCCAGTCATCAACGTTTCGAGCGCGGCCTGCACGGCCCGCTCCGATTCGGCATCGAGGGCGCTGGTCGCTTCATCGAGGATGAGGATGGGCGCATTGCGCAGGATCGCCCGGGCGATGGCGATGCGCTGGCGCTGGCCGCCGGAGAGGGCATTGCCTCGCTCTCCGACCATCGTGTCATAGCCCAGGGGCTTTTCGCGGATGAACCCCTCGGCATGGGCGGCCCGGGCGGCGGCTTCGATCTCGGTGTCGGTCGCCCCGGGACGCCCCATGCGGATGTTGGCCCGGATGGTGTCGTTGAAGAGCATCGTATCCTGCCCGACCACGGCCATCTGATCGTGGAGATCCGAGGAGGCCACCTCGCGGAGATCGACCCCGCCAATCCGGATGCGTCCGTTCTCCGGGTCGTAGAAGCGCAGCAACAGGTTGGCCACGGTGGTCTTGCCCGAACCGCTCTCGCCCACCAGGGCCACGAGGGACCCGGCGGGCATGGTCAATGAAAACGCCTCGAGCACCGGCCGGTCGCCATATCGAAAACCCACCTCGTCGAAGGACACGGTCGCGCCCTGGGCCCGGAGCGGCCGGGGTTGGGACGGTTCCACGACGGAACTGGCCGTCGCCAGGATCGGGAACAACCGCTCGCCCGCCGCCCGCCCCTGCTCCAGTTGGCTCCACAGCCGGCTCAGGTTCTTGATGGGCTGATAGAGCATGAACAGCGACCCGACGAACGAGGTGAAGTCGCCCGAGCTGGGGCGCTGGCCGGCGGGCAAGCGCAGCACGTAGAACAGCATGAGGCTCACACCCACGGCCCCGAACGTCTCGATGACCGGACCCGGGATCTCGCTCCCGCGCACGAAGCGCATGAACTGCCCCGTGATGCGCCGTGAGGTGGCGCCGAAGCGCTCGGTCATGGTGGCCTCCAGGTTGAAGGCCTTGACCACCCGGATGCCCGTGAAGGCCTCCTGCATGAGATCGCTCAATTCGGCCGTGTGGGTCTGGGCCGCCTTCCAGGAACGCCGCACCTTGCGGCCGTAGACCACCACCGGAACCACCACCAGCGGGAACACGACCAGCGCCACCAGGGTGAGTCGGGTCTGCATGGAGAAGAGGAAAATCAGGATGCCGACCACGGTCGCCGGTTCACGGGCGATGGTGGAGAAGCCCTGGGCGATGCACTGCTGGATCGCCTGGGTGTCGTTCATCAGCCGGGATTGCAGATCCCCCGTCCGGGCGGTGGTGAAGTAATCCAGCGACAGCCGTTCCAGATGGTCGAAAATCCGGACCCGCAGGTCGTGGATCGTCGCCGTGCCCACCCAGGTCATGCAGTAGAGGCTGAGGTAGGCCCCCCCGCCGCGGAGAACCATGGCCAGTGGAACGCTGGCGATGATCCAGGGCAGCGCCCCCGAATCGACCCGGCTGCGCAGGGATTCCATGGCTGCCAGCAGCGGATCCCGGAGCAGCGCCGGGAGCTTGCCGAGCGATTGAACCAGATCACGGGCCCCTTCGGTGGGGAAGATGGCCTCCAGGACCAGCTTCACCGCCAGCAGCAACAGGGTGCCTCCCAGCGCGTAGATCAGACCCGACAGGGCTCCGGCCACCAGCCGCCCGCGATGAGGGGCGATGAAGGGCCACAGCTGGCGAAGGAAGGCTCCCATGCGGGGATCGGTTCGGGTTGGGGTTTCGGGCCGGGTGCGATGGATCGGACTCAGGCCTTGGGCCGGCACAGCAGATAGAGCTGACTGGGCAAGGGCGGCGTAGCCGCGGCGGTGATCATGGATTCCATGTCCGGGAACCGTTGGCCACGGTCCGGAGCGTACCGCGACAGGCTGCGCAAGAGGCCCAGCGATCCGCGATCCGGACTGAAGTCCCAGGCTTCGAGGTCGTACATCGGGGCCAGAAACTCGACCACCTGACGGACACTGCCACCGAATTGCGGCAGGAACTGCGGATGCACCTCGATGAGCAGCACCGGGCGGTCGCGACGGAGGACCTCGCGGGCTCCCTGGAGGATCTTCAATTCATAGCCCTCGCAGTCGATCTTCATGAGCGACACCCGGGTATGGGCCAACTCGGTGTCGAGCGTGACCACCGGCACCGGGATGATGGGCCGGCGCTTGAGAGTGGTTTGCGCGGCCGTGTCGAGATCGGAGGCGGGCGTGGACTCGTGTTCGGCCGTCGCTGCGGCGGCCTCGGCGGCCGACACGATGTTGCCATTCGGGCCGCTCTGGAAGAGCACCTCGCCCGGGGCATCGCCACAGGCCAATCGGCGCAGTTCGACGTCCTTCAGACGACTGTCGGCCACGGTGGTCGAGGCCAGTTCGTGCAAGAAGGGTTGGGGCTCGAAACCGAGGATGGGCAACGAACTCTCGCGGCGGATGAGCAGCGGAAAATAGCCGATGTTGGCCCCCACATCGACGATGGTGCCTTGTTTCAGCGACCGCAGGATCGGGGCAATGAGACCGAATTCGGGCAACAGGTGCTCTCCGACCACCAGCAGCGTGGCGATGGCCTTGGTCCACGAGGCCGGATGGGCCAATCGGCCCGCGCCGAAGGGCACGGACACCAGGCCCGAGGTGCCGTTGATCCAGCCGAGCAGCGGATGGAGCTTGCGGCCCAGAGGCAGCGATCGGATCAGGCCCGCGCCTTGGACCGGTCGGGGAGGAGGATTGGCTATCGTGGCGGTGGGCATCGGGATCTGGAGCGGGCTTTCGTCGAGCAGCGCAAGACGACGCTGCCAATCCCGGGGTCGCCAAGGAAGCGGCTTTTTGTCGGTTCCTCCGGGAGGCCTCGCTTCCCGGCGTCCCTCAAACCCCATTTGCCCGGAGGCCCCGATTCCGGGCAGTCTGGCGGCCGCATGAGTTGGCTGTACCGCAACATCGCCCGCCCGTTCCTCTTCGCCCAGGATTCCGAGACGGTCCACAACCAGACCCTCGGCATGCTGGCGTGGGCCAGTCGTTGCGACGGATCCCGCAAACTCGCTCAGGCGCTCTTCGAGACGGCTCCGCTTCCGGTGCAGGCCATGGGACTGCGCTTCCCCAACCCCGTGGGACTCGCCGCCGGCATGGACAAACAGGCCGTGGCCGTGCCGATGTGGGAGGCGATGGGATTCGGATTCAGCGAGCTCGGCGGCGTCACCGGTCAGGCACAACCCGGCAACCCGCAGCCCCGCATGTTCCGCTGCGTTCCCGACGGGGCGCTGGTCAACCGCATGGGATTCAACAATGGCGGAGCGGCCGCGCTGGCCGAGCGGCTGAAGGCCTGGCGGAACGAAGGCCTGTGGCCCTCCCATCCGGTGGGCATCAACCTCGGCAAGTCCAAGATCACCCCGCTGGAGGAGGCTCCGGCCGAATACGCCCAGTCGTTCCGGACACTGTGGGCTCTGGCCGATTTCTTCGTGGTCAACGTGAGTTCACCGAATACGCCCAACCTGCGGCAGCTCCAGGACAAGTCGGCGCTGGACGACATCCTGGCGGCGATGCAGGCGGTGAATGCCGAACTGGCCCAGGGTGCCGCCCCCAAGCCAATCCTCGTCAAGGTGGCCCCGGATCTGTCGTTCGACGCGCTGGATGAGATCGTCAGCCTGGTGGCTCCCCGTCGACTGTCCGGACTGGTCGCCACGAACACCACGATCACGCGGCCGACCCAACAGGATCATCTGGCCCAGAAAACCTACCGCGAGGCCGGAGGCCTCAGCGGCCGGCCGCTGACCTCCCGCAGCACCGAGGTGGTCCGTCACCTCTACCGGCAAACGCGGGGCAGCGTGCCCATCATCGGCGTGGGTGGTGTCTTCACCGCGGCCGACGCCTGGGAAAAAGTCACGGCGGGGGCCTCGCTGATCCAGGTGTATTCCGGCCTGGTATACGAGGGGCCCGGCCTGGTGCGCGACGTGGTCGAAGGATTGACCGAGCGTCTGGGCGGCGGCCGCTGGAGCGACGCGGTGGGTAGCGCGGCCCGTTGATGCCCCGACTCGGAAAACGCCACCCATGCCACTCAGGACGCCATGATGCCCCCACTCACCGTCGGGATCCCGGCGGCCTTGGCCGTCGTGAGCTTCGGCATCGTCGCTTGGCAGTTCATCGCGGCGCAGCGCTTTCCCCTGCATCGGCGCAGCCCCAATCCCGGATTCGCTCCGGGCATCACCCTCCTCAAGCCCCTCAAAGGCTGCGATCCGGATCACTCGGAACGCTGCCTGACGAGTTGGCTCACGCAGGACTATCCGGGCCCCGTCCAGTACCTGTTCGTGGTGGCCGATGCGAAGGATCCGGTGGTGCCGCTGGTCCAGCGGCTCATCGCCGGGCATCCCCATCGCGACGCGCAGTTGCTGGTGTTTCCGGAGCCGGTGGGGGCCAATGCCAAGGTTTCCAAACTGGCGCAGGCCGAGGGGCTGATCACCCGCGAACTGGTCCTGGTCAGCGATGCCGACGTGCTGGCGCCTTCGGACCTGCTGTCGCAGATGGTGTTGCCGCTCCGAGACAGGGGCGTGGCCTTGGTCCACAGCTTCTATCGATTGGCCAATCCGTCCAACACCGCCATGGAATGGGAAGCCACCGCTACGAATGCCGACTTCTGGAGCCAGGTGCTGCAGTCGCGGACCTTGGCTCCGATGGATTTCGCTCTGGGGGCCTCGATGCTCTTCCGCCGATCGGCCCTCGAAGGCATCGGCGGTTTCCGTGCTTTGGCCGATTACCTTGCCGATGATTTTCAACTGGGCCACCGCATCGTCGCGGCGGGCGGGCGCATCGAACTGACTCCGGTGGTGGTCGAATGCCTCGACGCCCCCACCGGCTGGAAGGCCATCTGGGCCCATCAGGTGCGCTGGAACCGCACCATCCGCGTCTGCCGGCCGGCCCCGTACATCGCCAGCATCCTCGCCAATGGCACCCTCTGGAACGCCCTCGCTGCGGCCGTGGTGTGGTGGCATCCGGCGCTGTCCTCCCGCGAACGCGGAAGCTGGCTCGGACTCTTCATGGGGTTGGTCATCGCCCGCTCGCTCATGGCGCAACTCCTGGCCCAACACCTCGCGGCCGTGCCGGGGCGCGCAAGCCGCGGGGATTCCTTCGTCTTCGGCATGGCCGCCGCCAAAGACCTGCTCGGAGCGGCCGTCTGGGCCGCGGCCATCTTCGGCAACACCGTGCATTGGCGGGGCATCGACTACTCGGTGGACCGCGAGGGCCGATTGACCCCGTTGTCCCCACCGAAGGGCTGAACCGCCCGGCCATCAACGGCCATCAACGGCCCACGCACACAGCCACGGTCCCACCGCCAACACGGCGTAGGCCAGAGCCCAGAGCTTGTCGAAGCGGCCCCACCGAAACCAGGCGGCCAGGGCTCCCAACCCGATACCTCCGACAAAGCCACCGGCATGGGCCAACACATCCGAAGCCGGGTTGACTCCCAGACTGAGGAAGAGGAATGCACCGGCTCCCAGGCTGATCCACACCGGCTTGGAGGCATGGCGACTGACGCGCCACCAGACCACCGCATGGCCTGCCAGAAGGCCGAGGGTCGCCATCACCACACCCGAGGCGCCGAGGGCCCGTGCGGTGGGTTCCCGCAACAGCATTCCGGGGATATTGGCGGCGGCACCGGCCATCAGGCTCAAGCACAGCGCGGTCCCGGGCCCGTATCGGCCCATGGCGAAGCCCAGGGTGAGAAAGCCGGTGCCCACGTTCGAAGCCAGGTGCGCCGCATCGGCGTGCAGCCAGGTGGCCGTGAACAGGCGCCACCATTGCCCGTGCTGACGAATGGCCGCCACTTCGACCCAGCCCGCGGAACGAAGCCCCAGCGGCAGCAGCCCATGGAGGGCGATCAACACCAGGATCCAGGACAGCGCGGTCGGATTCCACGACAAGGGACGAGCCGCGACAGCGGTGCGGTGCCAGGCGAAGCGGCGGTTTTCGCGGCGATATTCCAGAACCACGGCCCGCGCCCGTTCCAGCACCTCGGGCTCGACCCGCAAACGCCATGGAGAACGGCGGCCCGCCGGCGATCGTCCACCCGGGTGAGAAGTTGGATGCGGAGCCCCTTCGATCGGTGCTTCGAAGGCCTTTTCGGAGGCTTCTTGGGATTGCCCTGACGGAGCTTCTTCCCGCTCGATGACCGCCGGGATTCCCTGACTGATCAAAGCCAACCCCCAGTCCATCGCCTGACGCTCCGACCACGCGGTCAAGGCCGCCAGGGCGGGCGGTCCAGGATTAGCGGCAGGAGCGGGAGTCATGAACCCCCAATGTCGGGAACCGGGGCGGGAAATCAACGGACCGCCCGCAGATTCCATCGAAGGCAGCCGCTCACCGGTTGATCTGCCAGAAACGGATACCCACCGGCTCCACCTGGATCGGGTCTTGCATGGAGGTGGGCAAGGGGGCGTCGCCGCGGATCCCGAAGATCCGGGCCGAGCGCATCAAATCGGTCTCGGTGTCGAGAGGCGCCTTGGGATTGAAGAACGACCACAGTTTGGAGGCCTTCGGCTCCTTGAAGAAACCGCGCACCCACCCGCCCTGCTCCGGGACCGACTGCACCTTCGGCTCGGCCAGAGAGCGGCGGAAGAGCCCGCCATCGATGCCCAGCAATTCGCGCTTGGCCTCCTGGGGACTGACCGCGATCACCGAATTGTCGCCCAGAGGCACCGGAGAGGCCCGAACCAGAAGCACCCGCTGGGAGGACGACGAGGCCTGACCACCGGGAGGGGTCGTCGGGCCCGAGGTTACGGCCACGCCGGCAGGGTTGGCCATGCCGGCCGGTTTGTCTTCGGCAGCCACAGCGATCCCGATGAGCGGCCGGGTTGCGAGCACCGTCGCCACGGCCAGGATCACCGCACGCAGGAATTTCGAAGACCGGCCGTTGTGGGCATTCATGGGAACCAGGGGTTGTTGGCTTTCTCTTCTTCCACGGTCGTCAGCGGACCATGACCCGGACACACTAGCGTCGCGGGCGGCAGGGAGAAAATCTGTTCACGGACTTTCGAGCGCGCCAGGTCGAGCTGATCGCGGGCTCCGCCCATCGATCCGGCGAACAGGGCATCGCCCACGATGGCCACGTGCGGCGCATCTTCGGGCCAATTGCCCACGATGTAGGTCACTCCGTCCTCGGCGTGACCGGGGGTGTCGCGATTGGTGATCCGCAGGCTCCCCAGCATGATGAAGTCGTTGGCGCGGATGCGCTGCTCCACCGGGGCGTTCTTGGAATTGGTGTGGATGCGGGCCTTGGGGAAGCGTTCCCGAAGACCGGCCAATCCGGCCACATGATCCCCGTGGGAGTGGGTGATGAAGAGGTGCTTGAGCTGGAGACCGTGTTCGTCGACCAGTGCCAGAATCGGAGCCGCATCGAATCCGGTGTCGAAGACCGCGGCCTCGCGGGTGACCTCGTCCCAGACCAGATAGGCGTGGACGGCCATGCCCTCGCCCTGGGTGGTGATCACCCGGAGCTCGCACCACCCCGAGGTCGCCACGGGCTTGGGCAGCCAGCCCTCGGCGATCCGCTTCAGCTTGGCTCCGTCGAGGGTCAACCGGGCCCCGAGCTCGGCGAAGCGGCAGCCCGCCGCGGGTTTGCCGCTTTCTTCCATGCGCTCGTACTCCGCGGTGGAAACGCCGGCGGCCTGGGCGGCGGCAGCCACCTCGGTGTGGGTCGAAGTGCGGGCCTTGCGGAGGATGTCCCCCAGAGAATCTTCAAGAGTCACGTCGCCAACGGTGCTGGGCGGGCGCTCCCTCGGCAAGTCCCCGAAACTCCCCCCGTCTGGAGGTTCAGAAGTATTTCTCGACGATCCAACGGGGCTGCCAGTCGTCGGGCTTCCGAGGGTGAGCGGTGAGGTCGCGCATCAGGGGCTTGGGATTCGGGACGGTCAGCGGCTGGGTGTCTCCGACCCGGGCCTGCCACTCGGCCATCGTGGCGAGCAAGCGGGTCACGATCGGGGCGTTGTCGGGATCGCCGGACACGTCCACGCGCTCGTCGGGATCCCGGGCCAGATCGAACAACTGGCGATGGTTCACCGGCGGGTAGCAGATGAGCTTCCAGCGTTCGTCGCGCACGGCCCGCATGAGCCCCTGATAGGGCAGGAACACCGAATCGCGGACCCGCTGCGACGAGCCGGTCCAGAGCGGCCGGAGATCGGAACCGGCCAACCCGGACGGCACCGGGGCCCCCGTCAGACCACACAGCGTGGGGAACAGATCGAAGAGGTAGGTGAAGGCCGTCGTCGCCGCGCCGGCGGGGATTCCGGGGCCGGCGATGATCAGCGGGCAGCGCATGCTGTGCTCGTACACGTTCTGTTTGCCCAGCAGGCCATGACTCCCCAGGGCCAGCCCGTGGTCGGCGGCATAGACGACGACCGTGTTGGTCGCCTGGGGGGATCGGGCCAGTGCGTCCAGGACCCGGCCGATCTGGGAGTCGAGGTGCTCGATCAGGCCGTAGTATTCCCCGAGTTGATCCCGCACCCCTTCCGGCGGGCGCGGCCAGGGCAACAGATTCTCGTCGCGCAAGACCAGTTCCCCGTTGTCGAAGGGATGCTGCGGGAGGTAGTTGCGCGGCAGCGGCGGACGCTTGGCCGGATCGGTGACGCGCCACGCTTCGGGAGGATTGCGCGGGTCATGGGGCGCGGTGAAAGCCACATAGGCCAGGAAGGGGCGGTCCCCGGCCGGGCGCTTGAGGAATTCGATCACCTCATCGGCAAACTGCTCGCTCGAAAACTTGGGAGCCGGCTGCCGGCGGGTGAATGTTCCGTCCGGTTGGAGGTCTTGGACAGCGGTCCGCGTGTGGTCGTCCATGCCACCGAAGTGGATGGAACGCCCACGCTCGAAGCCGCGCAGGAACGACGCCTCGCCGTTGTGCCACTTGCCGGTGGCGAAGGTCTCGTAGCCCTGACGGCGCAGGTGTTCGGGAAACGTCGTCACGCCCTGCAGCGTGTGGGGCAAACCAAACCACGTCCGCCCGCTCATGAGCATCGCCCGACTCGGGATGCACACCGCACCGCTGTTGCCCCCGAAGCAGTAGTTGCCCCGGAAACTGAAACCCCGCGCCACCAGACGGTCCAGATGCGGCGTGCGGATGTGGGGATTGCCCCAGGCACCGATCGTGTCGGCCCGCTGATCGTCGGCGAAGAGGAACAGGATGTTGGGTCGCACCGCCGTGGTCGTGGCAGCCCGCACCCGTCCGTTGGGAACGAGCAAGAGCACCAGCAGCATCGCCACACACCACCGTCGGGAGAACATGCCGGCCATTGAACCGAACTGCCGCAACCACCGCCAACGGAAACCCTCCGGTCGAATCGCCCCCCGTTTTGGCGGAGCCGGAGCGGTCTGCCGCGAGCATCGGAACGTCCCCTGCGGGATCCCCTCGCGCGTTGAGCGCCATCGCTCAGCCTGTCCCCACGTTCCCTGCGAGCACAGGATCGACCCCGTGGCTACGGCCGGGTGGTTTGGAGGACTCTCTCGGCGGCTTTTCGGCTCGAGGCAGCCCGCAAATTCTCCTCCCAGAATTCACCATGGCTCCGAACTACCGATGGGACACCACCGACGGCTTGCAGGATCTCTTGGGAGGCCAGCAATTCTTGGCGGGCCTCGGCCTCCCGCCCCAGACGCGCCAACAACTCCGCACGAAAACCCTTCAGTTCGGCACGACGTGCCGGAAGGGACTCAACACCCGCTCGAACCACTCCGAATTCCCGCTGGGCCATGGATGCGTCGAGGAGTTGCAGCGCCTCTGGGAAACGACCTTGTCGGTGAGCCAACCGGGCACGCATCAACAAGGCGAAGTCGCGGCTCCAATCTTGAGCCGCAGCTACCCGCTCGACCATCGCCGCGGCCACGGCCATTGCGGTGGCATCCCCGTTCGCGGCCAACAACCCGTCGGCCAAGAGCAGTGCATCGACCCCCTCGGCCAACGACACGTAGCCCAGCAAGCCCGCACGGCCTAAACGACGGATCGCCTCCGTATCGTCCAGGCTGAGCGCCAGCACCATGGCCCGATGCCAGTTGCGGACCCCGGCCAGTCGATTGGTGGCCACCGCCTCCATCTGCTGCAACGCCTCGGGCAACCTCCCCGCGCGGGCCATCACCACGGCTCGCTCGGCCTCCAGGGCCAGCTGCTCGACTTCCGGAGCGCCCCGTTCCCGAAACCCCTGACGTTGATCCATCAACCAGCGTTCGGCCTCGGCATGGCGCGCCTGACCGCACAGCGCATGAGACATCTCCGCGATCCAACGGACCCTCAGCCCTGGAGTTTCCCCAGCCAGATCGGCCGCAGTCGGGGCCCTATCGCGGAGAATTTTTTCAGCGCGATCGAAACGCCCCTGCAGCGACAGCGCCCGAGCGTAGTCCGGAACACATCCATGGAGTCGAATGCTCCGATCGGGCGGGGATGGCTCCAGGCGACAAGCCTCCTGCAGTCGGGCCTCCGCTTCGGAAAACCTTCCCGCGAGCAACAGCCACGATCCCTGGGTGGCTCGGATTTCACGGGCCATCGTCCGCTCCGGCGGCGTGCGAGCGAGAAACGATTCGGCCAGACGATCCAACTCCCCGAGCGCCGCTTCGGCCGCCGGCCCGGGCCCTCCGGAGGCCCAGAGCCGGGTGCCCGCAAGGAACACCGCCAGCAAATCGCGCTGCAGCTGGGGTGCACCTAGTTGAATTTGGGGGGCGATGCGGGCAATGGCTTCGCTCTGGCCTAGAGCCGCAGGATAATCCCCCAACTGTTCGATGAAGGTCTTCCAGAGATTCACCCGGACCACCAACTCGGCGATCGGCGCATTGGACAGCGAAGACGAAACCAGTCGATCCGCCGTCGCGATGAGTTCTCGGGCGGCCCGGGAATCACCGCGTTGGGTGAGCGGCGGTAAGGAATCGGAAAGGAACTGGTGGACGAACCCCGTCACCGCCTCCGTGCGGGCGGCCTCGGTGCGACCCCGCACCCAGGCGGCCACGGCCAGGGCCAATCCCAGGCTCAGCCCCACGGTCACCGCCATCAGGGACAGGCTGGCGACCCGGTTGCGGCGGACCCACTTGCGAAGCCGATCTTGCGCACCCGGTGGTCGAGCGAGGATCGGCTCGTGGGCGAGGAACCGCCGCAAGTCCGACGCCAGGGCGTCCACGGAGGCGTAGCGACGCGAACGGTCTTTTTCCAGGCACTTCAGGAGAATCCAGTCGATGTCGCCCCGGACCTCGCGCAGCAGTGCCGCACCCTGGGTGGACCGGGCTCGGGCAATGGCCTCGCGCTCGTCGACCGGAAGGCCTGCCAGACGTTGGCTGGGTCGCTGCGGCTCGGTTTCTCGGAGGGTTTTCCGAAGCACCTCCAAACCGGCGTCCCACAAGGCGCGCCCGTCGAACGGCTGCGACCCGGTCACCAACTCGTAGAGGAGCACACCCAGGCTGTAGAGGTCGCTGCGCGTGTCGATGTCGAGGCCACTCATGTCGGCCTGCTCGGGACTCATGTAGGCCGGTGTCCCGATGAACGGGTGAAGTCGGGTGCCCGCGGTGGTCTGTTCACCGAGGTTTCCCTCAAGAGCCTTGGCAATCCCGAAGTCGATGACCCTCGGGACAGGGGTCCCGTCCTCGTCGATCACCAGCAAATTGGTCGGCTTGATGTCGCGGTGGAGCACCCCCTTCTGATGCGCATGCTGCACGGCCCGACAAACACGGATCGCCAATTCGAGGCGTGCGGTGACGCTCAAACGGTTGCGGTCGCAGTAGTCGGTGATGGGTTGGCCGGCCACCAGTTCCATCACCACGTAAGGCCGGCCGCGTTCGGTGGTGCCCGCGTCGAGGACCTTGGCGATGCCGGGATGATCCATCATGGCCATGGCCTGACGTTCACCCTCGAAGCGGGCGATCACGTCGCGGCTGTCCATGCCCGGCTTCAAGATTTTGAGGGCCACGCGACGCCGGACCGGATCGGTCTGCTCGGCCGCGAAGACCCTGCCCACCCCACCCTCACCCAAGAACTCGAGCAACCGGTAGCGACCGATCACCGTTCCGGGCTGTTCCTCTTGGGTTGTTTCGGGGGATTTGCGCGGGAGGGACTCGAAGAGGGCATCCGGGTGTCGGTGGGCCTCGAGCAGCGATTCCACTTCGCGGCGAAGCACCGGGTCGGGACAGGCTTGATCCAGAAACGAGCCTTGGGCAGCCGAAGAGCCCAGGGCCACCGCCGCGTCGAAGACGCGTTCCAATTCGGAGGCCGAAAACCTCAGTCTCTCGGGACGCGCAGCCCCGGAGGTCCCGGTGGATTCGTCCGATTTGGCCGATTTGGCCGATTCAGCTGTTGGATGCGGCTTCATTCGCGCTGCAATTCCCGGGACAGCCACGCTTTCGAGAACACCCAATCACGCTGGACGCTCTTCTCCGACAGTCCCAGCACCTCCGCGATCTCTTGCACCTCCATGCCGACGAAGACCCGCATCTTGACCACCTCCGCCTTGCGGGCATCGACCAGCGCCAATCGATCCAAGGCCTCGTGAACCCGGAGGCACTTGTCGCCATCTTGAGCAATGGGCAGGTCGATGTCCTCGGCGTCCACCCGGGTCCACTCACCCCCATGCCGAATACGGGCGCGGCGACGGGCTCGATCGATGAGGATCCGTCGCATGGCCTCGGCGGCGGCGGCGAAGAAATGCTCACGGCTGTCCCAAGGCCGGCCTGAGGAAGACCCGAGTCGCAACCAGGCCTCATGAACCAACGCCGTGGGTTGCAACGTCTGCCCGGGCCGTTCGTGAGCCATCTTCTGGGCGGCGAGACGACGGAGTTCGTCATACACCACCGAGAGCAACTCGGAGGCATTGGGCTCTGGTGCGGAGTCCATCGACCGATCCGAACCGAAGGCCGGGTTCGAGGCGAAATCGCCGGCAGGCTTGCTGGAGAAATCACTCACAGGCTTGCTCGCGATCTGGGCGACGACTGGCGGGCCTTCCTTCATCGGGTGAGGGGTGTCATCCGGACACGGGCGGAGTCATCGATGAAACCTGAGCGAGTGCCGGTGGATTCCGATGTTTCCGGCCATTCAACAACGCTCCCACCCACGTGTAGCGAACGCCCCATTCATACACCACCAGCAGGAGTCCGGTGACCCCGACCGAGATGATCAGGCCTTTGATCCAACCCGGAATCGGCCAACCCACCGCAGCCCCCTGAGCCCAGATCACCAAAGGCAGGTGGCCCAGGTACAACCAATAGGCCGAATCGGAGAGGTAGCGCACCCAGGGTTTTTCACCCTGCACCCAAGAGCGAAACGCTCCGATGCACCCGACGGTCATGCCCCAGGCGTAGAGGCCTTGGAAGAAGATCGTCGCGGTATGGAAATGACGGTCGGCCAACAGACGCGATCGGAATCCCAAATAGCCCGTCGCAAACTCAACACCGAGGGGCAACAGGACCAGCAAACTCACGGGCAAGCTCCAGCGCCAGTGACGACCGAGGTCACCCACCTCGTCCTTCGATTCGTAGTAGAGCACTCCGAAGGCGAAAAAGAGCAGATAGTAGGCGAAGACATGCGGCATGGGAACGATGCCCATCGCGGTGTCGGGTCCGAAAGCACCCCCTTCCCAACTCATGAAGGCCTGCGGCACCCAAGTCAGGGGCAACCAGAGCAGCCATTTCAATGGTCCCAGCGTGAGCCAACGAGGCGAGGCCGACCCACCCCAACGCTCGGCGACCCAGGCGTAAATCGAGAACGGCAGCAACATCCAGCACAGGAACCACAGGAACCACACGACGATGAACACCGGGGTGTTGATGAGCGACTGGAACACTCCGGCCAGTGCAGAGGGCTTGGATTCGCCAGGCTTGGAACCCGCGGGCGAATCGGTGACGCCCAAGGCGGTCAACCGCCGGACCGCCTCAGCGCGGCCGGCTTCAACGGCGGCGCGGTCCAGCTTCATGGAGAACAGGCCCGCGATGAATTCGGTGGTGGGCCAATCGGCACGCGCCGGTTGAAGGGCCGATTCTCCCTGAGCATTGCGCACATGGACATTCACCCCTTTTGAAATCAGGAGGTCCACCACTCCGGTACGCCCCAGAAAAACCGCTGCATGGAGTGGCGTGTTGCCGTCCCGGTTCGTCGCGTTCACCGACGCGCCCGCCTCGATGAGTTGCCGGGCCAAATCAGCCCTGCCCTGAAGAGCCACCATCGACAGTGGAACGATGCCCGACTCCGGTTGCTGTGCGTTCAAATCCGGCTTCTTGGCCAGAACCCGACCCAGCACCGCCGTATCCCCCGAGGCCAGCGCGCTCCAAACCGAAGCCTCCGAAGAAACCGACTTCTGAACCTCTTGGGCCTGACGGAATCGGGCCCCGGCCGCGGCCGCGTTGCCGGAAGACCACCCCATCGCCGGCACCAGCGTCACCAGACCCAACAGACACGGCACCAGAATGCGCAACAGGCGATTCTTCCAGAGCGCCGCCAAACCCCGCCGCCGCCACAGCAGCGTCGTGAAGAACCCGCTCACCACAAAGAACAGCGGCATCCGGAACCCATGGACCCCCGCCTGGAAGAGGTACACCAGCGAGCTCTGGCTAGGATCCTGGATCATCCACCAAGAGCCGGCGGCGTAGGCCAACGCCGCATGGTATACGATCCCCAGCAGCATCGCCGCGGCCCGGAGCGCATCCAGGTCATGGCGGCGGGGATCCAAGCGAGGCGCCGAGGGGGATGGGGGTTCTGGATTGGGAACCAAGCTCATGGGATGCAACGATGACAACCTTACTGGGCGTCCTTTTCATCCCATATCGGACATCCCCAATCCAATCGGCTATCACAGGCCGATCCCCAAGCCCCCCCTCGGCCGATGATCCCTGCCGGGAAGTGGGGGCCGGGGCTCGATCCTACTTCTTCTTGAGGCCCACCGAGCTGGAGCGCTTGGCCACCTTGCGGCTGGTGAGCACCTTGTCGACGGTGCCGATCTTCAGGTACTTCGAGCGCACCTTGTCGAGGATCGCGTCGCGGTGGTCGTAGAGGCGCTTGAGCTTGCGGGGCTTCACCCGCGCCGTGACGTAGGCCGTGAGCAACGGCAGGGCGATGGTGCTGTCGGTGTAGCACACCACCGAGTCGGGCAGCTTGTCGGGATCGACCTTGCCCCAGCTGACAGCCTCGGCCGGCGTGGCCCCGCTGAGACCGCCGGTGTCGGGACGGGCATCGGTGCACTGCAGGAAGTAATCGTGCCCCTTTTCCTGGATGCCCATGACCTCCTGGATCTGGGGCTCGGTCTGGAGCATGAAGTTCTTCGGGCTGCCGCCACCCAAAATGAACACGCTGCTGGTGTGGCCGGTGCTCTTGGCGTGATACACGATGCCCGCAGTCTGATTCACATCGCGGTTCACGTCGGGCATCAATTGGGATCCGCGCAGTGACATGGCCGCCACGTTCATGCCGATGGAACTGTCGCCCGGGCTGCTGGTGAAGATGGGGATGCCGCACTCGTAGGCCGTGGCCAGGATGGAACTGTCGCGGATGCCCAGCTTCTTCTGGCGGGCATGCACGTACTTGCCGAGCAGGTAGTGGAACTCGTCGGTACCCATCGCGCGCTGGAACTCCGGCCCCTGGATGACCTCACGCACGAAGGCGTCGGTGTCGAGCAGCACGTTGTAGTCGAAGAGCACGTCATAGATGCGGATGACGCCTTCTTCGTGCAGTTCGACATCGTCGAGGAACGGCGTGCCGCTGTGCAGGTGCATGTCGAGGCCGAAGTGCAGATCGTGGTACAGGTTGGCACCCGTCGAAATGATCCAGTCCACGTAGCCGCCCTTCATGAGCGGGATGAGGCAGCTCTTGCCCAGGCCGGCCGGGGTCAGGGCGCCGGTGAGCGACAGGCCGATGAACCCGTCATCGGGCAGCATCTTCTTGGCGAGCAACTGGGCCGCCTCGCGCAGGCGACCGCCGTTGTAGGCCAGCATCGAGTGATCGATGAGGTCGGCGGCGGAGATGCTCTTGCCGATGGCGAAGGGGTTGAGCCGGGGATAGGCGGCGAACTTCTTGGAGATCTTGTGGGCGGACACGTTGCTCATAGAGGCGGAATCAGTGTGCCCCGAAATCGAAAATGAAAAACGCAAAACTCCACCGGAATCGATCGCCCGTCGGAAGACGGCGCACCCGGGCTCGCCGGCCAGTCCCCGCGGTCGGATCCGAAGGCTCAGGGGATCTCCAACAACTCCAGCCCAGCCAACCATTCCGCGAACGACCACAGCGATCCATCCGAACCCGGGGCGCCCAGGCACTGGAAACCCAGTCCCGGTTCGCCGCCCTCGAGCCACGGAACCGTGACCACGGGCAACCCGCCCAGGCTGGCCGGAGCCGTGAGACGGATCATGCGCGGACGGGTGCCGGCATGATCGGCACCCGCCTTGAGGACCCGCATCGCACTGGCTGGCGCGATGAGCACATCGAAGCGCTGGAACAACGGGTCGAACCCCCGCCGGAACGCGTCGCGGTCGGCCAGCAGTTCGGCATATCGCCCGGCGGAGATCCCCCGCCCCAGTTCCAGTCGCGGCAGGATGGCCGGATCATAGGCCCCGGCATGGTCGGTCAGGTACCGCGCATGGGTGCCGTGGGCCTCATGGGCCTGGATGGGCACGAAGCAGTCCACCGCACGCTCCCAACCCACGCCCTCGACCGAATCCACACAGGCTCCGCCCGCCTTCAGGGCCTCCACGAAACGTTCCATCCCGGCCAGCACCTCGGGCTCGGCCGGAGCCAGCCAATCGCCCCGTACCACGCCGACGCGAGGCGCCCGCGACAAGGCCGTCGATGGGATTCCGGGGCGAAGGTTGCGGGCCACCCAAGCCAGATCGCCCAGACTGCGCTGCAACCAACCCAGCGTGTCGAAGGCGTGGGCCAAGGGAAAACTGCCAGCGGCGTCTTCACTGCCGAGCGTCGCCCGGTAGGACACCAGCCCGCACAGCGCCGCCGGAGCCCGCAGCGATCCTCCGGTGTCGGTGCCCAGACCGATGGCCGCCGCTCCCATGAGCACACTGGCCGCGGCCCCGGAACTCGATCCACCGGTCAACCGATCGGGATGGCCCGGCTGGGTGACATCGCCATACCAGCGGTTCTCGCCGGTGATGCCATAGGCGAACTCGTTGAGGTTCGTCTTGCCGACCAACACGGTCCCTTGGGCGCGCCAATCGGCCACGTACGGACAGTCTGCTTCCGGCAGCGGCCGAGTGCCGGCATAAAACGGTGACCCACAGGTCGTGGGCAGGCCGCGGACATCGAACAGATCCTTCACCGACACTGGCAATCCCCAGAGCGGTCCCCCGGGACCGGCGGCCTCCAAGGCTTGGGCCTGGGCCTGGGCGCCCGCCTCGTCGATCATGAGGAACGCTCGCGAAACCGCCGAACGCCGGGCCGACTCGAGGACGATTCCGGTCAACTGCGTCGGGGTCAACTCCCCGGACTGCAGGGCGGTGGAGAGCTCACGCAGCGACCATTGGATCAACGGGTTCGGATTCATCGTACCGGGCCCAGCAAACCACACCCGGCCGCGAACTCAACCCGCAGACTCGGGATCATCGAAGGTGGGCCTGATCGATGCGGCCGCGGGCATAGGCCTCGAAGACCCGACGGATCTCATCGCGCACCCGTCGGAATACCTGCATCTGTTCGTCTTCGGTCCCGGTCGCATGGGCCGGGTCGTCGAAGGGCCAATGGTAGCGGTTCACCTGGCCAGGATACACCGGGCACACCTGGTCGGCCTTGCCGCAGACCGTGATCACGGTTTCCACCGGATGATTCAGGAACAGGTCCATGTGCTTCGAGGTATGACCGCTGATGTCGATGCCGATCTCGGCCAGCGCCCGGATGGACAGGGGGTGGACGTATCCGGCCGGTTTGCTGCCGGCACTGGCCACCCGGAAGAGCCCTCCGGACGCGGCCCGCAAAATGCCTTCGGCCATGTGGCTGCGGCACGAGTTGCCCGTGCACAGCACGAGGATCAACGGAGTCTGGCGGGGAAGAGTCATGGTTTCGTGGGATGGAGACGTCATGGAAGAAAGGATCATCTCGACTGCGGGCGGATCCGAAAACCGATGGCCTGGGGCGCCGGGGCCGCGGGCTGACACCGGTCTTGCGCCAGGCAGTCGGTATGACGCAAGCCCAGCCGCAGCAGCAGTTCACCGCCTTGAACGGCCGCCGATTCGAGCGGCATTTGCGTGACGAAGCCCACTTCGTGCTCCACGTCGACCTCCAGGTCGTCGCGCAACTGCACCGGGCCGGCCTTGTCGAAGATCGCCAGCAACTTGCCCGCGGTGAGCCGATGTTCGACGTCGTCGGCCACCCAGGTCTGCAGGCGGCAGAACGCATCGGCCCGCAGCACCCCGCCGCAGTCGATGTAATGCTTCTCGACCCGCGCCACCTCGGAGACGTGCGCATGGATCGGCAGCAGCAATCCGTCGGGCCGCTGGAAGCGCAGGAGCGCGTCGGCGTGCTGCGAGAGAAGGGCGCGGAATTCGATGAGTTTCATAGCGAGGCAAGAGTGGGAAGAGAGGGATTCGGGTCGACCATGTCAGAGCCCATTTCAACGACTGGAGTTCAAGGACCGGAGTTTCACGACCAAGGATTCATGGTTTACGACGGTGCGCCCCCGCACGGGGCTCTTGAAGGAGGCGGTGCACCGGAACCGCCACGAGCGCCCCGAGCATCGGACCCAGACAGTAGATCCACAGCGAACCGAGACCCGTGCCGAACAAGGCCGGACCGAGGGAACGTGCGGGATTCATAGAGGCTCCGCAAATCGGCCCCGCGAACATCGCCTCCAGGCCCACCGTCGCCCCGATGGCCAGACCAGCGGTGATGCCTTTTTCTTTAGCCCCGACCGAGACCTGCAGAATCACCAGCATGAGGAAGAAGGTCAGGATCGCCTCATACACGAGGCTCTGGGCATCGGATCCCGAGGGCTGCGTGCTCCCAAGATTCGCGACCGCGGGGAACAGCCATCGCAGGAGCCCGCTGGCCGCCAACGCGCCGAGACACTGAACCAGCAAATACGCGGGAACCGCCCGCCACTCGAAGCGACGGGCCACCGCCAGGGAGACGGTGACCGCCGGATTGAAATGCGCCCCACTGGTCTCTCCGAATCCGTAGATGAGCACCATCACCACCAGGCCGAACGTGAGTGCGATGCCCGGGTGGGTGACTGCTCCGTGCGAGACCTCGTTGGCCACGATGGCCCCCGTGCCCGCGAAGACGAGGCCGAACGTGCCGAGGAACTCCGCACACCAGGCGCCCAACGGGAACGGCTCGGATTCGAGGCGCTGGCGGCTCACAACCGCCCTTTCCGCATCCGCGCCGGCATCAGCGCTGACGACTGGGCCGCCATGGGCTGGCTGTCGGCTGCTCCACAACAGTCCGCAGCTTCGCGCTGGGCCAGCCTCCGTTCCAGGTGCTGTCGATCGCGTCGCAATCGGGCATCGGCGGCCAGCGCCGACATGAAACACCCGAAGAAGGCCTCGGTGACCGCGACCCCCAATACAGTCAGCCGGTGATAGCTCCACTTGCCCTGCCTGCGGGAAAGGGTCAGCCCCGCATCACGCAACACCCCGAGGTGGGTGGACAACGTGGACTGGGTGAGGTCGAGCACCGAGCACAGCTCGCACACGCACAACTCCCCGGACGCCAGGGCGCGCACGATGCGCACCCGGTTCCCGTCGGCCAGAGCACCGGCCGCACAGATCAGCGCGGGGACCGGTCCCCGCGCGGTGCCCCGCACAGGTCCGATCGGAGTCTTTGATGGCTTCGATAAACGCATCGGTATCCACCGATATGAAAAGCCATGAGCCGGACCCCGCTCAAGCACTTTGTGGATCGCGATCAACGCCGCCGGGCCGGCAGCCGGAGGGCGCGCCGCAGGTGGGGTTCCAGCCCGTCGGCGCAATGCTGGAACCCCAGCGAATTGGGATGCACTCCGTCCACCAGACCGGAGCCCTGGGAGCGGGACAGCATGTCGAAGCCGTCGACGAACACGAGGGCGCGGTCACCGGCCTTGCGGCGGGCCGCCACGAAGTCGCGGGCGATCTTCCGCTTGGCCTCCTGCTGGGCATGTAGCGAGGCCGAAGCCGCTTCGGCCGGGAACCAGAACGGGCCGGTGATCAGGATCGGGGTGCGCGGATGGCGTTTGCGGAGCATGTCCACGAAGCCGGGCAGCGTGTCGCGGTACACCTCGGTCGAGGGATTGGCCCAATAATCGAGCACATAGGCCTCGGCCTCGATCTCGGCGACCGCCTCGGCCACGGCCGGTTCCCCCAGGCCCGCGCCACTGAAGCCCAGATTGACGAAATCGACGTTCAGCGCGCGCCCCAGGATGGCCGTGTAGCTCAGGCCCGGGTTTTCGGCACAGCCGCCCTGCGTGATGCTCGACCCATAGAAGACCACCGGCCGAGGCCGGGCCGCAGGCGTCGGCGCTGACAGCGTGGCCCCCGGTTCGATCACCAACCGTTCGACGGTGACCGCCTTGTAGAGCGGCAAGTACAGCGTGACCTCGCGCATCCGGCGTTCCCCGCCCAGAGCCCACTCCTTCTGGATCAACCCCGTCGCCTCGGGCCAGGCGCTGCCGCGATACTCGCCATCCACATACACATCGAACCCGTTTTGACCGACGCTGGTCATGTGGTGCATGGTCGAGGCGTCCGGATTCTTGGCCACCAGCCCCAGACGCGGCGAATCGGTGCGGAAGCGCAACCGCCCTCCCGAAGGATGCTGAGCCAGCCCCCACACGGCCGGACTGACGCGGTCTTTCATGCGCGAGGGCAACCGCCTGAGCACCGACGGCTCCTCGCCAAACCAACCCAGACCCGCCACTTCGATCGGATCGCTGGGGATGCGGAACGACCGGGCCTCGGCGGTCTCCCAGAGCGAAGCCCCCATCAGGCCCAGCGGAACGACGAGCCCCGCCATCATCGAACCTCCAACGATCCACCGACACCCGCGACCCAGACGCGATACACGCTCCCAGAAAGACATGGCCTGAACCTGCTCCAGTCGGGCCCGGGGCTTCAATGGGGAAGCGAGATCAGCGAAGGATCCCGCGGCTGCCCTCCGTTATCCGCAGCCGCCCTTTTCAGCTCCGGGGTTGCCAGACGGCAGCCATGACGCAAATTGAGGTTCGTGAAAGCGCTCCTCATCGCCATGTCCCTCTCCCTCTTTCCCTTCCTCGGCAACGCCGCTGAAAAACTGGCCGTCGGGGCCAAAGTGCCGGCCGTCACCTGCAACGATCAGGACGGCCAACCCGTCGATCTGGCCAAGACCGGGGGCCAGGGCTACCTGCTGGTGTACTTCTACCCCAAGGCCAGCACCCCGGGCTGCACCAAGCAGGGTTGCTCTCTGCGCGACGCCTGGAGCCAACTGCAGAAGCAGGGGGTCAAGGTCTACGGCGTGAGTACCGACAACGAATCGAGCCAGAAGCAATTCAAGGACGAGCAGTCCTTTCCCTTCGCCCTCTTGGCCGACAAGGACAAGGTCGTCACCGAAGCCTTCGGCGTGAAGAACCTCATCGGCATGGCCAACCGCTCGGCCTTCCTCTTCAAAGACGGTGTCTGCGTGTGGGTCGACCCGAAGGGCTCCACCTCCGATCAGGCCGAACAGGTGCTGAGCTTCCTCAAGACCCAGAAGCACTGAGCGAAATTCTGGCTTGGGTGTGGAATGGGAGCCAGAGGTAAGCCTTCGGTCCTCAAGTATCCCCGTCAGTCCTCAGCCTTCAAATCACAGCATCGGCCCCGCGGTTCTTTCCGCGGGGCTTTTTGATGGATTATTTCTTCGGGCTCGCCGGCGCCCGCTGCGCCCGCAGGTTGTCCAGCGAGTACATCAGCAACGCCGCCCAGATGAGCACGAAGCTGTAGAGTCGCGTTCGGCTCAACGGCTCGTGGTACACCCAAACCCCGAGGGTCAGCTGCAGGGTCGGAGCCACATATTGCATCACGCCCAAGGTGGAGAGGCGGATGCGCTGGGCCGCATGGGCGAAGAGCAGCAGCGGGATGGCCGTGATCACCCCGGAACTCAGGATCAGCGCGTGCGTGCCTGCATCGACCCGACCCAGGGCCCCGGTTCCGTCGACATGCCGCCAAATCAGGAAGCCCAACGCCGCCGGCGCCAAGAGCAACGTCTCCACCGCCAAGCCCGGAATGGCCCCCAGAGCCGACTGCTTGCGCAGCACGCTGTAGCTGCTCCAACTCCCCGCCAGAGCCAGCGCGATCCAAGGCACCCGACCGGCCTGGACCACCATGGAACCCACCCCGACTGCCGCCAGACCCACGGCGATCCACTGCACCCGACGCAACTGCTCGTGCAGCAGAAACCGACCCGCCAACACGCTGAAGAGCGGCACCAGAAAGTAGCCCAGACTGGTTTCGACGATGTGGCCCGTGTTGACGCCCCAGACGTACACCAGCCAGTTGGTCGTCAGCAGCAGCGACGCCAGCAACAGGCGGGCGGCCCCACGGAGGGTCGACAGCGCGTCGATGGCCGTGCGCCACCCCTCTCCCCGGCCCACCATCAGCAGGCCCAGCAAGGCCAACGACCACAGATGCCGATGAGCGATGAGTTCCAGCGAGTCGATCGCCGCCAAGCGTTTCCAATACAGCGGCACCAGGCCCCACAGCAGGTAGCAACCCACTGCGGCCAACGCCCCGGAACGGGCCGAAGCCCCCGATGTCTCCACAGTCCCACGCACCGCCCCACCCTGGGTCCAAGCCCTCGTCGCTGACAACCCCCGTCGCGGACCCCGCTCCGGGCGATCTTTGGGGAACACGTCTGCCTCCATCGATACGAGCAGGTCTTCCGGCGCATTGGGAAAAGCCCCCAAGGTAGACTGGCTGCCCATCACCACGATTTTACGGACATCGGCATTGCCGGCGGCGGCACGGATGAGGTGTTCAAGCGGGTTGCGGTTCCCGAATCGGAAAGCGCTTCAAGATTTCGGTTCGCTCAGACACCGACAAGAGACCGGCAAACGGGCTCGATTGCCTGAGACGGGTGGCCCGCTGATCGGTGCTCAGCAGTACCGAGATCACTTCGGGCAGCGGCCGCTGGAGCAAGGCCAGCCACTCGATCAGTACGGGGCGTACACCGGGGGAACAAGTCTTTAACCACCGATCCAAATTCGCCAAACCGCGATCCACCAATGCAGGATTCGCCAAGAGCTTCTCCGCCGTCCTCTGGTCCATAGCAAGACTTCTGAGGTCGATCTGTTGGTGGTTACTCTTGCCTGGTCGGTGTGGTTAAACCCTGTTCCTTGGCATGGCAAGCGTCCGCGACTTGCCCCGACTGGAGACCGGCAGGAAACTGAATGCGTCGAGAGACCTTCTGATTTTTTGTGTCAGCTTCGATTCCTGGCAAGTAACCGCCCGGTTCCAAGTCTGCCGCGGGGAATGAGTGATTCTTGGAATCTGCGCCCATGGCGTTTCAAAGCTCCCGCTTGTCGAAGGTTGGCATTTCGTTAACTTGCCTGCATGACAACCGTCGTGGAGGCCGTATACGAGCAGGGTTGGCTCAAGCCATTGAAGCCCCTGTTGCTGCCGGAGCACTCCCGCGTGCAGTTGACGGTGACGGCGGAGGCTGCTGAAGACGGCGGACGTCAAGAATGGCTCATACAATCAGAGCGCTCGCTAATGCGGGTGTGGGACAACCCGGCTGACGATGTTTTCAATGAGCTGCTCAAGAAATGATGTCGTCCTGCTGCCGATACCATTTACAGACCTCAACAGCAGCAAGGTCAGGCCCGCCATCGTTGTGGGATTAGGTTCGTTTCCTGGCGACCTCTTCGTGGTTCCGATCACGTCCCAAGCGTTCAACTGGGATGCTCCCCTCAAGGAATGGCAACGGTCCGGCCTCAACGTGCCGAGCGGGGTGAAAGCGCAACTGGCTACAGTGCATGACAGCTTGGTCCGAAAGGTGATCGGTCAGATATCCCAAGTCGATAGGTGTGCTCTCGATTCTGAGCTCCGGGTTTGGCTGGAGCTCTGAGGCCACTCTTCCATGGTTTTTTCCGCCGACTCGCAGATCCTGCGTAGCACTCGGGTTAGGCGCGCAGGGCTTATCGAGCGCTGCGTCTAAAACCCCGCCATACCGTCCCAACCTCTTCTCGCAGGCCACCGACGAACCACCCCATGACGCTACCCAGGGCCGCTGGCAAATAAAACGCGACGAACAAGGCCAACGAGACCCAACCGAAACTGGGAATGAACGCAGCCAGCAGAAGAATCAAAGAGACAACGAGCCACGCGGCCAGCCCCGGTCTTCGCCGTCTGCTTTCTAGCGGTCCCCTGAACCGGATTGGATGTTGTGTATTCATCAGCGTCTCAAGCCGCATCACGTTGTACGGTCTTCCGAAACGCAGCCTGGTCACTGGGTCGTTGGAAACTGTCAACGTCCCCAATGCCAGCAACATGGATCTCTCCAATCCCACCGGTTTCGCCGGTGCGGCCACCGGCGGACTCAGCGTTGAATCTGAGACAGCGCCCAACAGGGAGTCCACGAACGAAGTACCCTACTTTTTAATGGAAGGCGTATGCCGGGATATGGGGACAAGCGCCTGTTCAATGAGGCCAAGGTCCGCCGGTTTGGCTTTTGTGGATACGGCATCAGGAGTGTTGGTCAGGACCAGAGCCTGGGTGGTGGGCATCGCACGGGCTGCGTGCTCCAAGAGGGCAAGGTGGATGCGCTTGTGGTCAGGGATCGGGGCGAGAACGAAAAGGTTGTCTCCATCTTTGGAGAGGAATAGAGCCCGTTCATCCTGTTCCGCGTTCACTTCCTTTGGTGGAGCAGGATCCGGGGTTCCTGATGCCGGGTCAATTCGTTGGGGAAACACCGCTCCGTGTTCAGCAAAGAACGCACGCACCTCATTCTGGATATTCTTGTCGCTTGGGGTTTCACCCGCCTTCTCCAGGCGGCCTCGGATATGGGCGAGAAGTTTCGCTGAACCCACCTGATACCGTTGCAGGTGCAGCGGCCATTTTCCCGAGGCGATCTTATCGAACACGATCTCGTTGCCATGAAGTGTCCATTTGACCGGGATCGTGCAACTCTTGGCGACGTCCTGGAGAAGGATAGTAGCAGGCACGGGTCCTGACTGCAGTATTGGTAGACCGATTCGGAGATCCCGGGTGGCCACCGTGATTCGGAGATCCCTTTTGCTCGGATCGGCGTCGCGTAGGGTTTGTTGGAGTCTTGGAGCCACATCCTGCAACAGTCCTTCAGCGATCTGGTACATCGGGACGACGACCTCTTCCAATGCCGGTGGGAGCATCAACTCGGCATTTGAACGTTCCGGAGGGCCACCAACGGCAAGGTTGGTTTCAACGGGTTTCAGGAAATCACGGGATGTCGGGGGTTGCCGGTGGGAATCCGAAGGGTCCGGTTCGACCGAGCCTACACCGGAGTTGGTCTGACTCGAAAAGGCCTTCCCTTGAGTGATACCCCTGGTAGCTGTCTTCTTCTTTGACTCCGGGGACCCGATGGATTCCAACGCGGCCGTCACCGCGGGTTGCGCGCCTTCACCTGGCCACGGGGCGATTCCGATGGCGAGGAGGGCGCAGACGGTTCCGGCCACAGTCATTCGCGTCATCAGTCGCGAGGCCGCAGTGACTGGGGCGGACAGCAACCGCGTGACACGGCCTGCGAGCTCGGATTTCAAACCGCCGACTCCAAATCCTGCGGGTGAGCTCTTGGCGGCGAGCTGATGCCCGTAGGCGACAAGCGCTTCAGCCAATGCGATGCGACCGCCCGGAATCAGGCTGCTGGCATCATCGGCTGCGGCTTCGCTGGTCACTCGCAGACGGCGACGGGCCCACCATACCGCCGGATGCCACCAGAGAAGCCCTGTGAGGGCGTCGCTGATCGCCAGCCAGAGCGGGTCGCGGGCGGCCAGATGGGCAAGCTCGTGCGCGAGCAGAACCTTCAGTTCAAGCTCCCCGTATCGATCTGCAAAGCCCCGGGGCAGCAGCACGGTCGGGCGCAAGACTCCGAATGCCACAGGACCGGTGAATCCGGTGGCTTCCCGGACTTGGATCCGGCGCGGATCCAGGCCGAGGTCACCGGCGATCGTTCCGACAACTTCCAAGTCCACCCGCTGGCTTTGGCGCAACAGCGCCTGCAGGCGCCAGCGGGTGTATCCCGTGCGGAATCCAATCACCAGGGTCCCCAAGAGCCACATTGCTGCGAGGAAGGAGGGCCAACGCGAGGGCTCGGTAAGATCATCGGTCGGTGACTGGCCTTTCATTGAGAAAAGGGCAGGCTCGCCCTCGACGGGATGAACGGGACTGATGACCTCGGTGAGGATCCATCGCGGTTCAGTGGGCCTTGGAGCGGCGTGGAACCCAAGGGACGCCCAGCGTCGGGCTTCGACCCGGAGTCCGGTGAGTTCCACCGCGGTGAGCAGTGTCACCACGCTCAGAACGGCGCACCAAAGGCGACGACGGTCACGGACCGACGCCAAAAGTCGCTCGGCCATGAGGCCGACACCGACGACCAACAGCACCTCGCAACCGAGGGTGATCAGTAGGGAGGTGAGAGGGTTCATGCGGAAAGGAGCTGGTTCACGGCAAGCACACGGAGGATTGCAGAGGGGTGTCTGGCATCATTGGGCACGACGCTTGGCCTCCTTGATCAGCTTCTCCAACTGATCGAGTTCGTCGCGGCTGACCTCGCGACTGGTGAGCAAATGACTGACCGCCTCGGTGAGGCTGCCGGAAGAAAGCTGGTCCACGAGGTGTTTACCGACGCTGCGGCTGACGTCTTCCGCAGCGACGAGCGCTCGGTAGAGGAAGCTGCGGCCCGCCTCTCGGTGGGTGACCAGTCCTCGGGCCTCCATCTTGCGCAGCATGGTGGCCACGGTGGTGTAGGCCAGGTCGCGTTCGGGTTTCAGCTCGGTATGCACCTCGGCCACCGAGGAATCCGGTCGATCCCAGAGCGATTGGAGGATCCGCAGTTGGAGGTCTCCGAGACGATGGGAAGGGAGTGGCATGGCAGGATGTACGACTCAGGTAATATTACCTTGGTAGTATATCCGTCAAGGAAGAACCTTTTTTCTAAGAGCCTGTCTGAAAATGGGGAGGGTTTCTGTTTGGGAGGGAAGGGTTCGATTGGCAAGGCGCGAGGAGGAAGCAGACCCGCAGCGGTCTGTCACCGACAAGCAACGCCGCCAGGGGGCCCTTCCCTCCCAAACCCTCCGGGCGGCGGGTCTTTCCGGCTTGGACTGCCTTGGTTCGGGCGGAACAGACCGCAGGAGGTCTGCCCCGCCGCTCACCGCCTTGCCCAACCCAGAATTCCCCAGCCGCAGAACCCCTCCCCATTTTCAGACAGGCTCTAAGCCGAAACGATTCAATGGGGAGTCGAGAGACGGCCTCGCGGATTCCTTCGCAAGACGAGCGAACAACGAAGGTCGTGCGGAAGAAGATGCTGCCGGCTCCGGGTCAAACCTCCTGCAACACCTCGGGCCGACACCTCTTCTCCCAGCGAATGGCCGTGACTCTCGACACGTTGATCAGCGAAGCGAACACCGCCTTGCTGACGTTCAACCGCCGCCGAATCTCTGCAATGTCCCGGACCGCCATCGGTTTCACCGGAATCGGCAAGAGAGTCCGCCTGCGGAGAGTCGCCTTCCGCTCGCCACGGACAGGGTCCGCGATCACTTCCACGCTGGCCACCAGAGCGTCCGGATCGAATGAGATATCCTTGGTTTTCATGGTCGGAACCACTGCTTGATGACCGCCACCGCCGTTTTCAGGGACTTCAGTGTGGCCGCAGTCAAGGCTTCGCTCTCCGCCTTCGTGTACGGATAAAACAGAATGACCCCGTCGCTCGGAGTCGGCGCCATGTCCTTTCAAACCTGCCCCTTGTCGAGGACGGGCATTCCGCTAGCTTAAAGAAATGACAACCGTCGTGGAGGCCGTATACGAGCAGGGTTGGCTCAAGCCATTGAAGCCGCTGTTGCTGCCGGAGCACTCCCGCGTGCAGTTGACGGTGACAGCTGAGGCTGCTGAAGACGTCGGACGTCAAGAATGGCTCATCCAATCGGAACGCTCCCTGATGCAGGTGTGGGACAACCCGGCTGACGATGTCTTCAATGTGCTGCTCAAGAAATGATATCGTCCTGCTGCCGATCCCATTCACAGATCTCAACAGCAGCAAGGTCAGGCCCGCCATCGTTGTGGGATTCGGTTCGTTTTCTGGCGACCTCTTCGTGGTTCCGATCACGTCCCAAGCGTTCAACTGGGATGTTCCCCTCAAGGAATGGCAACTGTCGGGCCTCAACGTTCCGAGCGGAGTGAAAGCGCAACTGGCGACGGTGCATGACAGTTTGATCCGAAAGGTCGTTGGACAGATATCGGAGAGTGATCGGTGTGTTCTCGATCAACAGTTGCGACGTTGGCTGGAGCTTTGAGGCGAAACCATAACTGAGCCGGTGGTCCGAAAAATGGGGACCACTTGACCGGGTCCCGCTGACAAAAAGGGGTGAATCCAATTTGGAAACCGTTCCCTGGCAGCGTTTTTGACCGGATCAGCGAGTCGGAGCCAGAGCCTCCAACAAAGCACCCAAATCGGACCATGGCAGAGCGGTGCCGCGCTCGCGGGCTTGCCGGGTGTCGCCGCCATAGATCAGCCATGGCTGGAAGTGGTGACCCGGCAGTTGTTGGCGCCAGAAATCGAGGCCATCGAAAAAGTCGGATGCCACGGTGCCGCCGGACTTGATCTCGATGACGTGGCCCTTGCGCGGTTCCGTTTCGATGAGGGCATCGACTTCGTGTCCCTCCTTGTCGCGGAGGAAATGGAGATCCGGACGGAGGCCGTGGTGGAGGCGGGCCTTGAGGAGTTCCGTCATGGCCCAGTTCTCGAAGAGGGGGCCGCGCAGCGGATGGGCGCTCAGATGGGACGGTTGGCGGATGCCCACCAGCCATGCGGCGAGTCCGGGATCACAGAAGTAGAGTTTGGGGGTTTTGACCAACCGCTTGGAGAGATTGGTGAACCAGGGAGGCACCCGGAAGATGAGGTAGCTGGCCTCCAGGACCGACAACCAGGCTTCGGCGGTCAACCGGGAGATTCCGGTGTCGGCGGCGAGGGAGGTGACGTTGACGAGTTGTCCGATTCGTCCGGCACACAGGGACACGAAGCGTTGGAAGGCGCTCAGGTCCTGGATGCGAAGGATCTGACGGACATCCCGCTCGACATAGGTGGCGACATAGTCCTGGAGCCAATCCGCAGCCGGGATGGCGCGATCATGGATGGGCGGAAAGAGGCCTCCCTGGAGGAGAATATCGACCGTGACCGGGGAGCGGCCTGCGGCCTGGAGTTCCGCCATCGAAAACGGCAACAGCGTGAGCAAACCGGCTCTGCCGGCGAGGCTCTGGGTGATGGCTCCCATCATTTCGAACTGACTGGAGCCGGTCAGAAGAAATCGGCCCGGCCGCGGATCCGCATCGACGGATCCCTGGAGGTAGGAGAACAGCGATGGGCAGCGTTGGACTTCGTCGAGGATGGTTTGGGGGCCGAGCTGGCGCAAAAAGCCGCGGGGGTCCTCGGTGGCGAAGGCGCGTGTGTCGGGATCTTCCAGGGAAAGGTAGGCGGCGTCGGGGGCGACAGACCGGGCCAAGGTGGTCTTGCCCGATTGACGGGGACCGGTGACGACCACGACGGGATAGAACGCCAATCGCCGTTGAAGCAGAGGCGCGATGAGGCGTGGAACCGGATGGGTTGGCAGGGTCGGGGTCACTATGGCCAAAAGATTAACCCGGTATACAATTGGTCAAGACATTCGTCACCCACCGGAATCGCAGCTGCGGCCGGCTGACCCAATCCATCCACACTAACAGGCTTGGCGCATGGCTTGTCAGTCCGAGCAAACCCCTTCCGCCGACCTCATCGATGAAGTTGGGCGAGACCCGCGCCCGCGCCCCGTTTGCCGGAAACGACCTCACGAACTTCAGCGCGTCATTGGGGGGATCCGACGTGGACCGCTCGCGTTCGCGCAACTGACCTCGTTCGGCGTTCTCATCGCGGTCGGATGCGCCACTCGGCCGACCCCGAAGTGCGTGGCAGGCGAATCTCCCACTGTGAACCGTGGGTGGTGACCGTCAGGACATCGCTATCGCCTTCGACCCGGGTCACCGCCCCTGCTCGTGAGAGCCCCTCCAGGTAAGTGGGCCTCTCGGGCAGGTCATAGGCGAAGGAACCGGTACCCGTGTTCGAGTCCAGATGGTTGCGCTCGACGATGGCTCTCGCGGAAGCGGGCAACAACGGGGGTAGCCAGCCTCGCTCCAATGCACCCTGCGCCTTCGCGTCCGATAGATGGGGAAATCGTGTCGTGACCTCATCGCTGCACCCTGTCAGGGCCAGCACAATGACTATCGTGAGGATAGATCGCATGTTTCTCGGAACGTGGTTGAGGCCACTCAACCACAGCCGAATCACCTCTGGACTTCCAAAATCATCCAGTCCCTGACGCAACACAAACAAAACCTTTTCCCATACACCGATTGCTGGTCGCAGACACCCGTCCTGAGGTCGAACGTGCGTCCAACACCCGGGTGGGTACCGCGAGCAGTCGAGGCGTTCGACGAATCCGTTTCAGTGGATACGAGAGATTGGAGACGGTTCTTTCAGGAGGATCATGGATTCCTGGCGAGCTCATGTTTCACCAGTGATCGTTGCTGAATGAAATTGTGGCCGTCATGACTTCGGGCCTGAGGACGGAGCCGGGTTTGAGGGCGCATTGAGTTGGATCTCGCCGAGGTCGATGGGACCGGAGTCTGGGGTCACGGTCACTCGGAGGGGCCTCACCTGCTCGAGAAGGCCGGGGGTGTCTCCGGCGAACTGTCCCGGCGCCGGCCGACGGATCCATTTCGCGTGAAGTTCGTAGATACCAGGCTCTACCGCATCGATCGCAAAGGCACCCGCGGCATCGACGAGGGCTGGCAACACCCGCGCGCGAGGTTCTGGTCCTGCGAAGGGTGAATCAGCCGAACGAACCTGCGAAAGGGGTTTGGCCTGATCGGTGCCCATCAAGGCGACGTACCAAAGGCCATCCGGTTGAGGCTGGAAACCGGCCGGAGGCGTCAACCGGCCGGTGACCCGAGTCTTACCACCGAGAGTCACTTCCTGGGTCTCGTTGGGCTTCACCGTGATGAGCACGGATCGACTCTCATAGCTCATGCTCGAAAGCCCGGATTTCTCGACGATGCGCTCCTCCACCCGGATGGAGCCTGCCGGGGCCTTGGGAAATTCAAATTTCCCCTCGGCGTCGGTTTGGGTCGTGAAATCCAGGGTGAAGCCGGTCACGCCCTCCTCGTTCACACTCAGTGCAATGACCTTGCCTCCCAGCGCACCCGGGGTTCCGAGGACTCGGCCGCGGATCCGTCCCCAGGGCACCAAGGGCAGGACGGCGTCGGATTGCAGTCGGGCCCAGGAGGTCTCGGAAAAGCCGAGGGTCCCACGGGATCCGGCCACGACAAGCCGCTCCACCGTGGGGTCCTTCTGGAGCTTCACCCGCCCCTCCTCATCCGCACGGAGGATGACTTTCATCCCGTCATTCTCCCACTGACCCAAACCATCGGGGCCCAAGAACAGATGGGCACCGGGCGTCACAAACCCGACCATGGCACCCGGCGCTGGCCGACCGGCGGCATCCACCACCGTCACCTCCAGGGTCTCAGTGCGTTGCAGCGAGACGTCCAGGGTCACCACACCTTCTTCGTACCCGATCGTCCGGCTGATGAACGGTTGGTAACCATCGGCCTCGATGCGGACCATCAGCTTTTGATCCGCCAGGCCAACGATGACCTCCTCCTCCAGCACCTGATGGAATCGACCCTCGGAATAATTCGGTGAAAAACGGTCAATGCCGCTGACCTGGATATTGGTCCTTCCGGATCGCAGATCGATCGAAGGCCAACCCTGAGCGAGGCGAAAGCGGGGGATGGGCCTGCCGGTGTCGGCATCGATGACTGTGCCCTGAAGCACCAAGGCCGGCTTCATTACGATGTCGTGTTCCTGGTCGTCGGCCGGAACCAAGACACCGTTCTTGCGAAGGAATCCCGTTGCTGCGATGTCGAACTCGTGAGTCCCGCTGGGAGCATTCTCCCAAACGGCCCGACCCTCGGCATCGCTCTGGCCCTCGAAAGAAGCCTGCACCTTCGATCCACTTTGCGGTCCGCCACTCACCGGACCGGGGAAGGTGTTCAGCCAGATGTGGGCGTTGGGAACGGGCGCGCCATCCGTATCCATCACCCGGATCCGGAGAGGCACCCCCTTGGCGAGAGCGATTCGGACTGGATCGTTTCGTTCGGTGAGCGTCACCGGGAGCGTCTTGGCGGCGAATCCCTCCGCCTCCGCCGTCAGTACGGTCGATCCTGTCGGTCCGCCGAGAAGCGTGAACCTGCCGTCGCTATCGGTCCGTGTCTCGCGACTACCGGTCATGCTTCTGGGACCCACCCGGACCCGTGCCCCAGCGATTGGCGTCCCTCCATCGTCCGAGACCATGCCTTCCAACGCGGAGGCGGATCTCAAACGGAAGACATGCTTCAGATTCAGGAGTTCCGCTTCGAATGCGTCGCTGTCCGCCACCGATTTCCATGGATGACCCGCATCCTCGGAAGGCTGGAATTCCGGATGGGTGGCGCTGCCCGAGATGAATGGGAGCATCGATGTTGCGATTCTTTGGAGTCTCCATTGACCACGCCCGTCGGCCGTGGTCGAGATCGAGATGAATCCATGGCTCTCATCGGAGGTTTGCAAGCTGGGTCGCTCCAGGCGGTGCCAACCTACGATTGCCCCCGGGGCGGGCCTGCCGTCGGGATCCAAGACCGTGCCTCCGATGAGCATCGCCCGTTCCAGTCGGACCTGCCGTCGTTCCGGGATCCGGTCGCTTTTTGTTGTATCCCAGGTGAGCCGGGTGTCGGCGAAGCCCTCGGAGATCGAGGTCAATTCGAGCTGGGTGGTTCCTGGAACGACCCGGATCCTGGCTTCTCCACTCGATGATGCAGTGAATTCGGCCGGGGTGAAGTGGCTTCCCTCATAGCCCCTGTAGAGGACCTTCACCTGCGGCACTGGATCACCGGTCTCCTGGGTGACGAACGACAAGATCAGTCCCGAACCTTCAATACGGTATCCTCGCTTGGAGGAACTGTTGGTCACCGCACCGCTGGATGCTCCGCCGCTCTGAGCTCCGTCGGCTTCGGACTTCGAACGAACGGAACCGGTGGGATCGGAAGATTCCGAGGAACGGGCGGCTGAATCGGAAGACAGTCTGGAGGGATGCTTCCGACCCACCCAGTGGTTGGTCCACATCAGCCCACCGATGCCGGTCATCAAGAGGATTGCCGCGACCCAAGACCACCTCAGACGGCCCGGTGGTGAGGTGAGCGAGGGACTGTCCGAAGGTCGCACGGCTCCGCGAGCACCGCGTGCAATGCCCTCGGCGATGGCCGTCGGCGTGGCAGTAACCGCATGGGTTTCGAGCACGAGGGCCAGACCTGCGGCGGTCGAGGTGATGCCGCGTCGGGCCAAGAGTTCTCCCAGCCGATCCAGGGCCCGTTCAACCCGCATGCGGGCGGCGTTCTCAGCGACACCGAGGCGCATTGCGATCTCCGAATAGGCACGGCGCTCGAAGCATCGCAGCAGGACCGCCTCGCGGTCGTCGTCGCTGAGCGCGTGCATCGCCTCATCCAACAGGGGACGGAGTCGGTTCCAATCCGGCTCCTGGCCCGGGATGCTGTCGGCGGGATTCATGGAGACGGCGGTCTGTTCGCGTTGGGTTCGGCGGGCTTCGGTTCGACGGTGTGCGGTGGCGGCATGCCGGACGGCCGTGTAGAGCCAACCGGTCAGGGTGGTATGCCCGTGCAACTGCGGAGCCTTGCGAGCGAGATCGATGAAGACGCTCTGGGCGATGTCCTGGGCCGCCTGGGGATCCGGGCCGGCCTGTCGCAGCGCCGCCGAGTGGACGAGGTCGACATGCCGGTGCAGCAATGCTTCGAACGCCGATTCGTCCGAATCCTGGGCAAATCGCCTGAGGAGTTCTTGATCTGAATCAACCATACCGATCTCCAACTGCCGCCGATCCGGAAACCGCACCAAAAAACATCCTCGAGGCCGAGAAATTCAACCCGCCGTCAGCTCACATCACCGAACGAGGGTCAGCAGTGTTGCTTGATCTGTCTGAGTCCGCCCCAGCAAAGCGACTGCACCGACGGCAGCGGGATCGGGCCGGAGCGAGCATTGGAACATCCACAGCCTGATCCCATCGCGGACCCCGCGAAAGCTCGTCCTTTACCCACGACCCCTGCGAGCGCCGGACCGATCCTACGGAGCCCCACCGTGACTCAGAACGGAGTCTGGGAACGATTTCCGAATTTGACTCCGGCGGGCGCCAGCAAAGATCGCCCAATGCCTAGGCAAGAGCGGGTTCAGGTTGCGGGCCCCTTGACCGAGTTCCGGGCAAAGGGAACGGGTGCATCCAAAATCGAGAGTCGTTTCTTGATCCTATTTCCTAGCGACCCGTCAGGCACCGGAGAAACAACACGTTCATCGTGTCAGAGTGGGCACCGATCCGGGTCCCGCTGACAAAAAGGGGTGAATCCAATTCGGAAATCGTTCCCTGTCCCGTTTGCGATTTGTTGCCAAAAACGGGTCTCGTGACTCGATCCAGAGAAGTCAGCGAGAGGTCTGTCCGTCGTGGAGCCTATCGCGAAGGTCGGGGGCAAAGGCCGCGAAATGCCGGTGATTGAGTGTGTGGATTCGGTCCGCACCGCATTTCCGGGCGGCTGCCAACAAGAGGACATCGTAGATGGCACCGCCTCTGGCTCCTACGGACGCGGCAGTCTTGAGCGCGGCCGCAATCTCAGCCTGGGTCAACGACACCAACGTGAGTCGCTTGGCCACATTGAACTCAACCATCTCCGCCGCGATCGCGGGAGTCAGGCGGGAAGTGATTCGACCGCCCGTCAGGGTGGCAAAACATTCCGCCAAGGAATGGGTCGAGGCATATCCATCCCGGGTGGATGAAAGCGCGGCCAATGCTTTCTCATGACCGGATTCATCCTCGATCATCGCAGCCAGAAGACTGGAGCTGTCGAAGAAGTCCCTCACGGCCGTGATTCCCTCGTCGCCGCGATCGCAGCCACGGCATCGAAGGTTTGCCCAGTGCGTGGCACCACCATCAGTCCGGATTTACGTCGCAGTTCCGGCCCGGGCGGCTCCACCGGGGTCAGTTCCAACCGGTTGCCCACCAGAGCGAACCGCAGGACCGATCCAGACGAGAGATGCAGCAGCCTGCGGATTTCCTTGGGAATCACCAACCGGCCACTGCCATCCATGGTAATCATGGCATTCGTTATGGCATCAGGCATGGCATCGTTCATGGTATGAACCGTGGCACCAACTATGGCAGGTGGCAATCGTGCTCAATTCGTGAGTTAAAGACAGACCTCTCCGTGCTCTCCCATGGGGCCGTGGTTCTCGGACGTCAAGAATGGCTGCCCCGATCGGAAATCGTTCCCTCACCCCGTTTTTGACCCCGTTTTCTCGGCGGCAACCTGCAGCACCCGGGGATCAGGCTGTCCGGTCCTGGACTTCAGATTCATCCAGTCCCGCTTTTCTCAACTCGTCCATCACGGACTTCGGCATGTAATTCGGTCCGGCTGCCGGCTCTCGCGGTGCAAACACGGCAAGGTGATCCTTCGGCTTGATGAGTGTGCAGATTTGCTCCTCCGATAAACCCACTCTCTCCCGGTAAACCAACTCGGCTCCATGCTCCAACTCGTCGTGGATGACATTCAGCTCGCCCAAACCGCGAAAGAGCACGGTCACCCGTCTGCCGTCCGTGTTCTCGTAGAGATGCTCTTCCTGCTGACCCAGAGCCCATGCCTTCTGGTGCGCTTCCTCAGGCGAATCAGCTCGCACAAGCAGGGTGTTGATGTGAATGAGGGAACGCGGCTCGCCCTCGATGCGCATCTCGACGATGACATCAGCCAGATACCACTGTGCGTCTTCTGGAATGTAGCCCATGCGAATCCTCCGGGTGGCCCAACGATCCACTCACCGATGTCGCCAAAGTCACCCCATCCATGACGCTCCAATCACCGACCGGCGTCTTCCGACCATCATTCCCTGCAGCGAGGGGAAAAATCATCTCGTTTCTCGGGGGGGGGCCTCGAATGGCGAGACTCCTTCGCTCTCAAGACATTGGTGACCCGGCGGCCGGACACCGCTGATGCGATCAGCGAGTCGGCCTTACTTGAGGAATGGGTGCGAGCAAACAGACTGAACTCCTCGCGAACAAAAAGAACCCAATCCAATTCGGAAATCATTCCCTGAACCAGTTCCCCTATGGCTGAACGATTACCGGGGCAGACCATCAGCCAAACCATTCCTTGGCCGATGCCATCGCAGGCCTGGCCGGCATCATTCTGAACCAAAACCTTGGCACCGCCTCTGAACGCTGAACCAAGGCGAAGCGAGGAACAACGGCAACGCTCAGCGGCTGTGGTCGGCACCGGTTTGTGAAACGCCCCCGAAGGTCTTTGTTTTGACGTTCTTGCTGCCATACCGGCTGACGAGCGCAGCACGAGCATCCTTGAACGCGCGCACTGCAGGCTCTGGCGTGCCCCCCAGAAATCCGAAATGGCCAAAGGCAACCTCCATACCCTTGGGAGTATGGATGACACGGATGGGAACATTCCTTGAGTCAGAGCGCCCCTCCACCGTCGCCGGCTGCCTATGCAGCCAGTACACCCTGATGGAGTCGTTGGTGGATGGCTCTGGGCTCACCTTGAATCCAAGGGGCTCCACGACCGCGTCAAGAACCCGCAGAACCTCTTGCACATCCGGCCGATGAATTTCGATGGTGGCACTGTCATTCGGGCGCTGGGACACTGGGACGCAGATGCGCCTGAGCCCGACCGGGTTGCAGCCGGTGAGAAACACCGTCATCACCATTGAAGCGACAATGAACGTCCGCAATCGGCGTCCCGCTTGCTTGAGCAGGCCATCGCTGCAGAGAGGAAAAACTCTGCCCAAAGACGTTTCACGCCGGAGGTGAGCGCTGAATCGATGAGGAGCCCGAGCCCGGCGCGCGTTACGGAGTCGCATGCGATGCTTTGTTCGGCTTCAGGATCTTGATGTCTTTCAGCATGACGGTGCTCCCATCCGGGTTCACATACTCCAACGGGTACACGCCTTCGGGCACCCTGCCGAGCGAGACCCCTCTGGCGACCGACGCGCGCTGGTTGTCTGCGACGCCCGTCACGACCTGAAGCTGGATCTTCTCCTTCCGCCGTTGGACAACGATCTGCCGCACAACTTGAGAGGAGTTCATCGCGGTTGGTTTCACCGTAATGGTCTGTAGACCACTGACGTCGCAGAGAAGCGGCAAATAGGTGCTTCCGTCGGCCTCGACGACCGGGGCGTCAATGCGCAGACCTCCAACCGATTGCATCGCACCCCTAGATCAGCCTTGTGAGGTCAGCAGCCCCGCACCGGACGGGCAGCCGGCCAGCAACGGCGACAGGAGGATCCTAGCCAGGTTACGGCTCATCATTGGTCTATGCCGAAAGTGTGATCCGACCGACCTCACGACGCGATCATGGCGGAGTCGTCATCCGGTGAAACCTCTCGTTTGACGATTCGCGGCTGATGTTCGAGAAAACTGACAAGGTCTCCCACCGTCTGGACCTGTCCATAGAGCGGATTCTTCTCGACCCCCTCCATCGAGCGACGTGCGCGGAATGCGGCGTCTCTGGCAATGTCGTCCAAGTCATCTGGATCAATCCGTAAATCCTTCTCACACCGGTCTTGGCGACGAACTGGAACAGCTCCCCCATCCACCGACAGATGTCGCGATATCTCCTCGTAAACCGCTCGAATCAACCAAGTGTCGGCCGACCGATCAAAGGAGCGCGCGAACTCGCAAATGCTCCCCCCTTGTCGAGCAACGGCCAACCGGCGACGCGATCGCGTATCCCAAACCAGCTGGATCCCGACGCACACTCCGAAAACCGCCAGGAGAACACCCACCAGATAGGGTTGCTGCCAAAGCCAACCGGTGAATCCCGCCAACAGCGCTGCAAGAAAGAACCAGGCCCGGACAGGAGTCTTGTGAACCGGAGCCGCGGGCATTCTTCGCGATGGCACTTTCATGGGTATTTCATCGACGTTCCACGTCAGCGGCTTGACACCTGCGCCAGCGACGGAGGAATAGAAACTCCCGAAAAACGGTGAGAACAAATCCCCAGTCGTGATGCAAATCCGAACGGCTCTCATCGAACCTCAAGAAAAAGCACCGCATGCCTTGCGCAAAGGGTTTCCGAAGCTGACAGGAAGGGGGTGCTTTTCGCAAGCGAGGCTCCACGCCTTGTCTGCGTCCGCGCCATCGTCGCTCAACTGCTTGTAGTATTGTACCCTCATCGACGACTGATCGTCGAAAGGGGCCGTCTTCAATACTTGGGAGAGGTGCGCCTGCAGTCGGCTACGCCATGATGAATCGAGTTGAGCCAGCAACTCCTCCTGTTTCGAGAAAAGGATGCGGCGGAAATCTTCGCCTTCGTTCCGATGATGCAGCTCGAAATTCGACGCCATGGAAAACGTCACGGTCTGGAATATCCAGTATGCCAGTTCGCTTGGGTCGTTGGTCGTTCTTCGTTCTTGCTCCTGTCCTCGTTCCCGGACGACGAAGTGCAAGCCTCTTTGATCGACCTCGATGTGTGGGCGTGCGGTATCCATGGAACGGCCATAGGTCGGCAGCAAAGAAGCGGGTGCCTCGATTCGCTCTGCGAGCTCGGCAACGGCCTTTCGGATACCGTCGAGGGACTTCGACGTTATAGTGACTTCATTCATCTCTTGTCTGGCAGAACGGCTGCCTTCAGCAGATCGCAGCCAATAGATCCTCAATACCGCAGGACGTCATCGCGATTCTGCTGGTAGGCTCTGTTAGGCCTACCTTGTCATGGGAGCAGGCCGCGGCGATTGTCGAACAGGCAACTGCCATCCGGACCCCATCGGATATCTTGAAACTGTTCGATATCCCAGAACCGGATTGGCCGCACTTTTTCGGGCTACGGCTCCCGCCCTGGCAGGCAGAACTCATTGCGAAGGTAGTCGGCCAAGTCGAACCCATAGTGGATGATATCCGTCTGGTGGACAGAGAACACTGGGTTTCCGGACAAGTGCGGTTCGTCAGGCATCATGCGGTGGCCGTAAATCGGAATCAGTCTCGGGGCGGCGGATAGTAACTCTTCACCTCGACGGAGAGCGTCGCCTATAAATGCGGGACGCGGCCCCCACACCTCCAACCAGAACCCGTTGCTCTCGATGTCGAACAGCACGCCTTGCCGCGGGATGTCGAGCCAATCCCGGAGAGTTGACTCATCTCCAGAACGCCAGTCAGGAAATCGCGGCCCTTTCGGGAGGGCCGTCTGAAGGAACGCGCAGAGGTCGGGCGGAAATCGGAACCCGTAGCGACTCTCAATTGCAGCAACTTCGGCGTCGGTGAGGCCAGTATCGAACTCGACGCGGTGAACCGGGGCGTCAGGTGTCATCACGCCGAAAGTGTATGTGCAGCCCCGAAGCTGCTCGACCAACTCGTGCCAGATAGTAGGGGCGATCATCGCGTTCTTTCTTGGCCTAACGTTGTTTAGACCGCCTAAACGCAGTCCAGCTTCCCAATTTCCAGAAACTTTCAATAACCCCGTTGGCCGGCAACCTGAATCTCTCCTCCCTTATCAACTAGAGTGAGTCAGGGGTCCTTTGAGTTGCCCATCCGTCGGGTGTTGATAGATGTCGGCCAGTATCGCTGGATAAACCTCGGTAAAACCGTCTTCGTATCGGCTGTCGCAGGCGTCCAAGCGTGCCAAAACTGGCTCGAATTCATCGTCCGAAGCATCGCGCTGGACGAGAGCATCGATCTCGCGGGCTGCCCGGTTACGGGACCTGCCCTGGCTTCCATTGCGGTCAACCAACCGCTGTTGTAAACTAGTCAAAGACTGGTTAATTCAGGAACAAACACCATGGCCACCGTCACCGCTTTTGAAGCCAAGACCCGGTTCGGCGAACTCCTCGACCGCGTCGGCCGGGGCGAGGAAATCGTCATCACCCGGCACGAGAAGCCCGTCGCCCGCATCGTTCCCGAAGGTCTGCGGAACCTGGAGCATGTCCGTCAGGCTGTTTCGGCGCTGCACGAGGTCCGCCGCCGGATCGCCAGCCGAACCAAGGGACGTGGAAAGCTGTCGGACACCGATGTCCGGTCCGCCATTGAAGAAGGACGGCCCTGATGGACCGCCTGATCGTGGACGCCTCGGTGGCCATCGCGTGGGTGCATCCCGGCCAGGCGACACCGGAAACGGACGCGTTGCTGGCCGAGGTCAACGCGGGTGCCATCCTGGTCGTTCCCGCCCTCTGGCCGGTTGAGACGGCCAATGCGCTGGTGGTGCTCGAACGCCGGAAGAAGCTGACGGAGGAGGAGCGCGACGACGCTCTGGCCGCGCTGCGCGGACTGGCATTTGAAACCGATCATGAAATGTCGGTCCTGGCCTTCACCCAACTGGCGCGACTGGCCGCCGAGAATGCCTTGAGCGTCTATGACGCCGCCTACCTAGAACTGGCCTTGCGCTTGAAGATACCGCTCGCCTGCAAGGACGGTCCGCTGCGCGAGGCGGCAAAACGCCGCCGGGTTCCCTTGCTCCCCTGAGGCGGGGCCGGTGGCGCAGGGTTTCAGTTCCGTGGCATACTGCGCCCCGGAGGACTGTCCATGTCGGTTGAATTTCGGGAGTGGAATGGATTGCGGATGAGGTTCTTAGCAGGCGCGTCCGAACCGGTGTGGCCGAAATTGCCCGAACCGCCGGCAATGTGCCGAAGGCGGCCCGACGGCTGGGCGTGCGGGTGTCCAAGCTCCGAACCGTGATGGACGACGTGCAGGCAAACGCACGCCGGATCGACTTCGAACGCGAGACGGCTCAGGCTTTTGGCTTTGGCACGTGTTGAACACCGACCTTCTGTGAAAAGTGAGCATCCTGAGTCCAAAGGGTGGCGGAATACTTTTTGGCGATGGTGTAAATGATGGAGTCGGCGAGGGCTAATGATTCTTCAAGACCGATGGCCGCCGCCTCTATCGCAAGATCGGCGTCCATATCGACCACCTTTCCTCGTTGCATGGCTGCAACCGCGATGAATGCCTCGTCTTCTCCTTTTTCACGGACGATGACTTTGAACACTTCGTAGATGCAGACCGCTGGAACAATCAGCAACTCCTCGTCTTCGATGGCTTGAGCGAAAAAATCCGCAGTCGGCTCGTCGGCGAAATAGGCGAGCCACGCCGATGAATCCACCACGTTCATACCCGGTCGCCCTCGCGAACAACTGAAGTATCGATGCCTTTGAGATAACCTCGCAACGCTCGCACATCCCGAATGGGGATGACCTCAATGCGATTGCGGAAGGCCAATACGCGTGCTTTTTCTCCAGAGCGAAGTCCCATGGACTCCCTGATCCGCTGAGGGATGACGATTTGGAACTTTGGCGAAATGGTCACAGTTTCCATGCGTATTACGGTATGGCGATCGATTTGCAAATCAAGTCGTGCTTCTGCCGAACTCGATTTGTGGCGCGCGACTCAACGCCTCCCCCGCTGGTCCGTCACCCAAATCCCTCCAGACCTTGATGGAGAGTCCGATAGTTCCCGGCGGCAGCGGGATCGGGCCGGATCGAGCATTGGAAGCGATCACCCTCACCCCTCGCGCGCAGCGCGAAAGCCCATACTCCCGCGAGCTTCCCTGCGAGCGCAGGACCGATCCCGCGGAGCCCTGACCCACGACCCAGCCACCATCGCCAGACCCGCAACGCAACCCCGAGTCCCCCGCCGACCAACCGGCACATCCCTTCAATCCGGCAATCGCAGCAAACGGTAAAAACGACGCGGATCCGCGGAAGTCGGTACTTCCCATTCCAACGTCTTGGTCTCTGGCCGGATCAAAACGAACTCTCCCCGCCAGTGAACCAAATCCTCCGAAGACTCCACCTGATACGGCCAACCCAGACGCACCTCGGCCTGCAAGGCCCACCGACCCTCCTGCACCCCCATCGACACCCTCTCAACCCAACCCCAATCCCCGCGCAACAGCGTCATTTTGTGCTGCAGCAGGTATTTGACTAACACCCCATACCCCGACTCGTTCAAGTGAAGCGCATCCGAGCGAAGGGAACCCGGCGGCACATCATGGGCGAAGTCCACCCGATCGCCGGCGTTTTTCGGGTCAGACGCTTCGATCAGAATCTCACGCACCGGCACGAACCGCTCCCCGTACCGCACCGACAATTCGCGATTCAAATCCACAATCATCCGATGTGGCAAAGTCCCCTGATCCTCATAGCCGCTATAGCTGCTGTTGATCACCCCAAAGACCAGAAATCGGTTGGTATTTCCCACCAACGCCAGCGCCGCCACCATGGCATCCATATCTCGCAACACCGTCTGCGGCTGATCGTAATTGTTCCGCCCCGCCCAAAGGATCGTTGGACACCGATGCAAATGGGTGGCAGCCAGCATCCGAGCCGCGATCTGAGAGCTCGTCTGCCCGTTCACTCCGCCATTCACCACCTCCATCCCCGTTTTCCCTGCGAGAATTTTGGGATAATCCGCAGCGGTTAGCGAATCACCCCAGGCCGCAATCATCCGAGCATCCACCGGGCCTCCAAGGGCAACCGCCCACCGAAAGAACAGCGCCCAAAAGCACACCCGATAAATGGGGGGGGGTATTTACGTATCTCGGTTGCTGAACAATACCGCATCGTCATTAAGGTGATTCCCATCCCACCTCTCTGCCAAGCCCTGAACCCAGCCCCATAACTCAAACCAAAACCTCTTGAGGTCCGGACGCAGGAGACTTGACCTCGACCCCGGCCTACCGGCGGCAGCGGGATCGGGCCGGAGCGAGCATTGGAAGCGATCACCTCTATCCCTCGCGCGCAGCGCGAAAGCCCATGCTCCCGCGAGCTTCCCTGCGAGCGCAGGACCGATCCCGC
>VFQT010000204.1_pt1 | contig 95866 bp, 97 predicted proteins | sample 3512381 | NCBI WGS metagenome assembly VFQT01 (sample SAMN10412376, study PRJNA504923) | tailings metagenome | isolation source: Relicate 2 Philex TSF3 active mining site | place: Philippines: Tuba, Benguet | collected 2017-08-29
AAAAGCAAACTGGAGCGGGCGATGAGATTCGAACTCACGACCCCGACCTTGGCAAGGTCGTGCTCTACCCCTGAGCTACGCCCGCTCGCTGGGTAAAGAGGCCCGGAGGCCTTGGGAGGGGGGTCTATAGGCCGAAAGGCGGGCGCGACGCAAGGGGCGGCCTGCCGCGCCGCGGCGTCCCATTACCCGCCCAGCCCCGGGAGCGGCTTTGCAACAGGCTTGGGCGCCTTCAGCTTGCGCTTGGTCTGGTGGGTTTCGGCCTCGCCCCCGGAGACTTTCTGCCCCTTCATGTAATGGCGCTGCCAGCCCTGTTTCGTCGCCTCGGCGTCGCGCTGCAGCAGCCTCTTGTTGAAGTCCCCACGGCTCTCGGCCCAGGCCTTGTACTCACCCTCAAGCTTCGGATTGTCGGCCAGCAGCTTCAGGCTCGGCTGCACCTGTTCCAGCGGCTGGTCCTGTACCAGCGTCAGGAAGCAGAAGGGCTCGCCCTTCTCGAAGCGCACTTTCCCGGGCCGCGTCATCTGCCAGTTCATGGTGAACGGAAAGGGCAGCCACTCCGTCTCGATGAGGCCTTGCAGCGGGTAGATGCCGTCCTTCGGCTCGTTCGGCGGCCCCATCGTCCAGACGCGCCAGCCCGGTTCGGTGCGAAAGAGGTGGCCGGTGTGGAATGTCACGATACCGCGCCGGAAATGGCTGTCGGCCACGCTGCTCACCGGCGGCCAGGCTTCGTCCCCGGTGATCTTGATGGCCGCCTCCATCATCCCGCCATCCCACTCGATGGTCAGCCCGACCGGGCAGAGGATTTCCCAGCCTGTGCAGTTCGCCATGGTGAGCGGCAGGCAGCGATAGGGATGACGGTCCTGAAAGGCGTCCATCCACGCCCGCCTTCCCTGGCCCGGAACGATCTCGGGCGCCCAGTCATGGATCTTGTAGCAGTCGAAGCGCATGCAGCGTCCGTCCCGAAAACCGGCTTCAAATTCCTTCGCCCGACATCTAGACCAGCGACCATGACAGATCAAAGCACCCCGGCAGGCCTGCGCGGCCACATGCCTGCGCCGGATGATTTCTCGCGCCAGCCGGAGCTGCCGCTCTTCGCCCTGCTTGACCGGCTCGGCATCCGCACCACCACCCATCGCCACGAGATGGTCTTCACCGTCGCCGACAGCACGAAGGTGAAGGCCGACCTGCCGGGGGGGCACACCAAGAACCTCTTCATGAAGGACAAGGCGGGCCAGCTGGTGCTTGTCTGCGCCCTGGGTTCCTCCAGCCTCCCCCTCAACCAGCTCCACCGCGCGCTCGGCTGCCAGCGACTCTCCTTCACCGACGCCCCGCTCCTGTGGGAGGCCCTCGGCGTCACCCCGGGCTCTGTCACGGGCTTTGCGGTGATGAATGATCCGGCCGGCCGCGTCCGGCTGGTGGCGGAGGCAGCCCTCCTGGCCCACGAAATCCTCAATTTCCACCCCCTCCGCTGCGACATGACCACGGCGATTTCACGGGACGATTTCCTTGGCTTTGCCGCCGCCACGGGCCATACCGTGACCCCGATCGACTTCACGAAACTGGGCGCTGGCTGAGGCGTTGCCGTTTCGGGGCCCAGAGCCCATCTAGGGGTCGCGAACGAACGACAGGAGCCTTTCCCGTGGACATTATCGGCGCAGGCGCAGGCCGTCCTCCGGCTGGCGGACCCAAGAGCCCCCACGTCTCAGACGGCTCGGACAAGACCTTCGTTACCGACGTGATCGAACCGTCCAAGACGGTCCCCGTCATCGTCGACTTCTGGGCGACCTGGTGCGGGCCATGCCGCACGCTCGGCCCCACCCTCGAAAAGGTGGTCGACGAGAACAAGGGCGCCGTGAAGATGGTGAAGATCGACGTCGACAAGAACCCGGCCGTCTTCTCCCAGATTGCGCGGATGACCGGCTCGCAATCCATTCCCACCGTTGTGGCCTTCAGGAACGGCCAGCCCATCGACCTCTTCATGGGCGCGCTGCCCGAAAGCCAGGTCCGCGCCTTCATCAACAAGGTCAAGGGCGCGGGCGGCGCTGACGCCGGCCCGACGGTCGCTGAAATGCTCGCCGCCGCTGAGGACGCCTCGGACGCGGGCGATTTCCCGGCCGCCGCCGAGATTTACGCCGTCGTGCTCGAACAGGAGCCGGAGAATATCGAGGCGCTCGCCGGCATCGCGCGCTGCTATCTCAAGGCTGGCGATGTCGAGCGTGCGCGCCAGTTCGCCGAGATGATCCCCGAGGCTAATCGCAGGCATCCTTCTGCGTCTGCCGTCTTCGCCTCGCTCGATCTGGTCAGCCACACCTCCAAGCCCGACGAGACGCTGGAGCTCAAGACCCGCGTCGCCAACACGCCCACCGACTGGGACGCGCGCTTCGCCCTCGCCGGCGTCTACTCGGCGCAGGGCAAGCACGAGGAAGCGATCGACCAACTCCTCGCCATCCTCGACAAGAATTTCGAATGGAAGGACGGGGCTGCAAAAGAGCAGCTTCTCAAGATATTCGAAGCGCTCGGCAACAAGTCCGATATCGTGAAGGAAGGCCGCCGGCGCCTGTCGGCCATACGCTTCCGCTGATCGCGATCAGGCCTTCGCCGCCGCCAGAAACTCCTGCCGGATCATCGCTGGCGTCAGGCCCAGCACGGGCGGCTTGGCCGGCGCCGGCGCCACGTCCGCGACGATCATGGCCGGCCGCTCAACGCCTGCCCAGCGCTCCGGCGTCAGATCCGACAGTCGCATGCACTGGTCTGCGCCGAAGAACGCCCGCCCGACGGCAAGCCAGTCCATATCGCGCGTCGGCGTCGGCACGCTCGCCGTGAACTCGTAGACGCGGTTGTCCACCAGCAGGATGGCGAGGTTCTTCGGCTTCGCGCCGACGATGGTGGCAAGCGAGGTCAGGTTCATCGCCAGGGCCCCATCTCCGGCAATCGCCAGCACCTGTTCGTTCGGCCGTACAGCTGCGAGCCCCAGCGCAACGGATGTCGCAAGCCCCATCGGGCCTGACACATAGAGATTGCGCGGATCATGCCCCGTCGCCTTGAGCCAGCCCGACTGCGAGCCAATGTCCGACACCGCAAACGGCCGCGCCGGATAGAGCGCCAGCGCCGTCGCGATCGCATCCTTCTGCGAGGGAAGGTTCGACAAGTCGCTCATGCCGAAGCTCCTTCGCCCGAACCGAGCCGCTTCTCCAGCGCGAGGATTACCGGCTTGCGCGCCGCCTCCGCCCATTTGAACGCGGCGGGGATGAGATCCTCCGGGAAGTCGCCCGCGTCGAAATCGAACACCCGCGCCATCGGCCGCACGCCGGCATCGAATGCCTCGCGCTTCTCGATGTCATAGCCGTTGGGGTCAGCCAGCGCCCCGCGGTTCGTCACGATCACCACGAATGGCAGGCCATAGCGCAGCCCCATGGTCGCAAAGGCTCCAAGCGAGTTCAGCAGCCCCGCATTCTGCACCATCACGATGGCGCGCCTGCCTGCCATCGCTGCGCCGCTGGCGACGCCGATGCACTCCTCCTCGCGCGCGCAGGCGATGTAGGGAAAATCCGCCGAGGCCGCGCACGCCATGATGGTCGCAGCCAGCATGCCGTCGGGCACGCCCGTCACCAGACCGGGTTTCGCCGCCGCGATCGACCGGAAGAGCCGGTCGCCTCCCTGTCCAGACCCGTGTCCTGCAACGGCCATGCTGTAGTCCTCCTGGCGCGTGTCCTAGGCCGCGCCCCCCGACCGGGCAAGTCCGGCGCTTTTCTTCCCGGAGGAGGCCGCGCTAAGCTGCAGCGAGCGAGCATCAAGGCTCGGGGGAGAACAACATGGACTTTCTGACGGCGATGTCGCCTGTGCAGGCAGCGGCAATGAATATCGGCCTGCTCATAATCATGATGCTGGGCCTCAAGATGTATGTCGGCGCCCGGCGTGGAGCGATGAAGATACCCTCGGGCGAGACAACGCCGGAGTTCAGCCGGGTGATGCGGGTCCAGCTCAATGCGGTCGAAGACGTGCCCGTGCTGATGGCCGGTATCGCCGGCCTCGCCATGCTCGGCATGCCGGCCTGGTACATCCACATGTGCGGCCTCGTCCTGCTCCTCGCCCGCATCCTGCACGCCTACGGCCTCGCCGGCTCGGGCGGTTTTTCCTTCGGGCGCCTCGCTGGCACGATGGGTACGCTGCTGGTCTATCTTGCCATCGCCGGTGCGCTCCTCGTTCACGCCTTCTCGGGCTGAGCAGAGGGTTCCTGCTGAAGGGCTGGAAAGCTTCGCAGCGACGCCCATCTCATGCTATGCACGCAGCCTCGCGTGTGGGGACGCAGTCGACGAGGGCATCTTGCCACGCATCTATCGCAAACCAGCCGACCTGCCTGCCGCGATTCCGGTCTTTCCCCTTGGCGGGGCGCTGCTCTTCCCCCGCGCGACGCTCCCGCTCAACATCTTCGAGCCGCGTTATCTCGCGATGGTTGATGCGGCGCTGGCCAGCCATCGGCTGATCGGCATGATCCAGCCCGCCGCGATGTTCGGCCCCAACGCTCCGCTGCACGACGACCGGCCGCCGCTCTCGCGCGTCGGCTGCGCCGGGCGCATCTCCGCCTTCCAGGAAACCGGCGATGGCCGCTACCTGATCGTGCTCAGCGGTGTCTGCCGCTTCGAGGCCGGCGAGGATCTGCCCGCCGCCGCGCCCTACCGGCTCGTCCGCGCCAACTGGCAGCCCTTTGCGCACGACCTCGCACAGGATGTGGCGCTAGATGATTCGGCGCGTGCGCGCCTGATGGGCGCGCTCGAAACCTACCTGCGACGCGGGGACTTCCAGGCCGACTGGAGCGAGGTCGAGGCCGCGCCCCTTGATGCGCTCATCAACTCGCTGGCCGCTGGCTGCCCCTTTGCCAATTCGGAGAAGCAGGCGCTGCTCGAGGCGAGCACGCTGGAGGACAGGTGCAAGGCGCTCATAACTCTGCTAGAAATGGAGCGTCCAGGTCAGGGTGGCGGATACGTGCAATGATGAGCGCTGCAGAAAGCAAGTCGCAGTCGGACGGTTCAGGTCAGGCGGAGAACGGTCAGGAGGCCGGTGTCGATCCGCGCCTGCTCGAAATCCTCGTCTGCCCGGTCTCGCGGTCCGCGCTTACCTATGACCGCGAAGCCAACGAACTCGTCAGCCGCGCCGCCGGCCTCGCTTATCCGATCCGCAACGGCGTTCCCGTGATGCTGCGCGACGAAGCCCGCGACATCGGCGCGCCGAAGTAATGGCCGCCGGAACGGCGCAATGGCCAGAAGAGCTTCGCTTCAACAAGGCCCGTGCTGAACTCATCATCCGCTTCGATGATGGGAGTGAAGGCTCGATCCCCTACGAGCTCCTCCGCGTCGAAAGCCCCAGCGCCGAGACAAAGGGCCATGGCTCGGAGCGACCGCCTCCGCCGGCAAGGAAGCGAAATGTCAGCGTCGTGGGCGCCGAGCCCGTCGGCCGCTACGCGCTGCGCATTCGCTTCGACGACGGGCACGCCACCGGCCTCTACACCTGGCCCTATCTCGCTGAACTTGCACGAGAGAAGGAGGCCCGCCTGTCGGCCTACCTTGCCCGCCTCGCCGAACACGGCCTCCCGCGCGGCTGAGGGCGAGCTGCAGGAAGCCTCCGCAAGGCCCGAAATCGGGGGAAAGGCGTTGGATCGGTCTGGGGTGTCCGCGCGCATCGCCTGACGGCGACCAGGCCGATGCCGACCCGGGCCCCATGCCGCAGGCCTGGCGCCCTCACGCCCGCTGGCATCGCGCGCAGTAGAAGGTCGACCGCCCCGACTGCACCAGGCGCTTCACCGTCTTTGCGCATACGACACAGTCCTCGCCTTCCCGGTCATAGACCTGGAAGGAATGCTGGAAATAGCCCAGCTCACCATCCGCATGGCTGAAGTCCGAGATCGTCGAGCCGCCCGCGGCGATCGCCTCCGCGATCACCTTGCGCACTTCGACCGCGAGCGTTTCGAGTCGGTCCTTCCGGAGCGCCCCAGCCAGCTTCTTTGGTGAAATTCGAGATCTGAACAGCGCCTCGCAGACATAGATGTTGCCCAAACCCGCCACGACAGTCTGGTCCAGCAACGCCGCCTTTACCGGCGTCTTCTTGCCCCGAAACGCTTCCGCCAGATAGGCGCCGGAAAACGCGTTCGAGATCGGCTCCGGCCCCATGCCGGCGAACGGGGCGTAGTTCTCGAGATCCTCGAGCGCCCACAGGTCCATGAACCCGAACCGTCGCGCATCGTTGAACACGATCCGCGCCCCGCCCTGCATGCCGAACACGACATGATCATGCTTGTCGTCCCCGCCTGCCGCATGATGAAATTTTCCCGGCTTCGCCCCGGCCACAGTGAACCGCCCTGTCATGCCAAGGTGCATGATCAGCGCCTCCCCGTTCGAGAGTTCGCCCACCAGATACTTTGCCCGTCGCCCCAGACGCATCACCCGCGCGCCTTCGATGCGCTGGTTAAAGTTCTCCGGGAAAGGGAAACGCAGGTCGCTCCTGCGCGTCTCGACGTGCAAGATGCGTTTACCTTCCATCGCAGGGGCGAGCCCGCGACGAACGGTCTCGACTTCAGGCAATTCTGGCATCAAGCGCGTATAGCCGCCGCAGGCCCCTTCGCCTATGTTCGCGTTCATGGACGAGGATAGCGTTTCCTTTGGATTCGAGGATGTGAGCCGGGAAGAAAAATCCCGTCGCGTCAAAGGCGTCTTCGCATCTGTCGCCGGCCGGTACGACCTGATGAACGATCTGATGTCGGCAGGCGTCCACAGGATCTGGAAGGCCAACATGATCGCCTGGCTGAACCCGCAGCCGGGCGAGACCCTGATCGATGTCGCCGGCGGCACGGGCGATATCGCCCGCGCTTTCCAGACCAGGGCGAACGAAGTCGCCCGCCGCCGCAACAGCCAGGCCGAAACGCTGACCTTCGTCTCAGACATCAACGAGGCGATGCTCGTCGCGGGCATCAAGGCGAGCGACCGCAGCATGCCGCGCCTCGCTTGCGATGCGGCGGCCCTGCCTTTTCCCGATCGCTGCGCCGACGCCGTGACCATCTCCTTCGGCATCCGCAATGTGGTGGAGATCGACACCGCGCTCAGCGAGTTCCGCCGCGTGCTCAAGCCGGGCGGTCGCTTCGCCTGTCTTGAATTCTCCCACATGACGCACCGCATCCTGCAGGAGGCCTACGACCAGTACTCCTTCAAGGTGATCCCCTGGCTCGGCGAACGCGTGACCGGCGACCGCGCCAGCTACCAGTATCTCATCGAATCGATCCGCCGCTTCCCGACGCAGGACGATTTCGCCGCGCGGATACGCGCCGCAGGCTTCAGCGAGGTGGCGTACAGGAACTATTCCGGCGGCATCGCCTGCCTCCACACCGGATGGGCGGTTTAGGATGCTGACCGCCCTCTCCGACTATCTGCGCCTTGCGCGCGCTGGCGCTGTCATGGTGCGCAACGACGTCATCATTCCGGACGCCTACCGCTCGCGCCTGCCCTTCACGGCAAAGCTTGCCGGCGCCGTCCTCCGCATCCTCCCCGGATCAGGTGGCAAAGGCCGTCCGGGCGAGCGCTTCGCCCGCGCCCTCGAAAAACTCGGCCCTGCGTGGATCAAGCTCGGCCAGTTCATGGCCACCCGCCCCGACGTGATCGGCGTCACGGCGGCGACCGACCTCTCGCGCCTCAAGGACCAGATCCCGCCCTTTCCGAAATCGCAGGCGCTTAGATCCCTGCGCAGCGAATTCGGCGCGGAGACCGACCGGCTGTTCCCAAATCTCAGCGAACCGATCGCCGCGGCGTCCGTCGCACAGGTCCATCGCCTCGAAACCGACAGGGGTCCCCGCGCCGTCAAGATCCTGCGCCCGAACATCGAGCGCACGATGGAACTCGAACTTCGCGCGATGAAGCGCATCGCCTATTCGGCGCAGAAGCATGGCAACGCCGAAGTGAAGCGCATGGAGCCGGCGGCCTTCATCGACACCATGGCCACCTCCCTCACCCGCGAGATGGATCTCCGCTTCGAAGCCGGCGCCGCCTCCGAATTTGCAGAGATCGCCGCCATCGACGGCTATGTCCATGCCCCGAAGGTGGACTGGGAGCGCACCAGCCAGCGCGTCCTCACCACCGAGTGGATCGAGGGGCGCTCGCTTACCAATCCGGGCCAGATGTCAGGCGACCAGCGCATCGACCTCGCCAACCGCATTACCCGCGGCTTTCTCGCCTGCGCCCTCGACCATGGCTTCTTCCACGCCGACCTGCATGAGGGAAACATGATCCTCGCGCCGGACGGGCGGCTGGTGCTGGTCGATTTCGGCATCATGGGCCGCATCGGCCCCAACGAGCGTCTGTTCCTCGCCCAGATCATCAAGGGGTTTCTCGATCGCGACTACAAGCACGTCGCGAAAGTCCATTTCGAAGCGGGTTATGTTCCGGCCTCGCACTCGATGGACGAATTCGCCCAGGCGCTCCGCTCCGTCGGCGAACCCATCTTCGGCAAGGACGCATCCAACCTTTCCATGGCCCGCGTCCTGCTGCAGCTTTTCGACATCACCCGCCAGTTCGGCATGCATCTGCGGCCTGAACTGATCCTGCTTCAGAAGACGATGGTGCAGGTCGAAGGCGTCGCCCGGTCGATCGACCCTGCCCACAATATCTGGCAGGCTGCCCAGCCCATCGTCGAACGCTGGAGCCGCCGTGAATTCGGGCCCGAAGGCCTGCGCCGTCTCGCGGTTGACGCTGCCCGCGAAACGTTCGCCCGGCTCCGCCGCCTGCCTGAAACGCTCGGCAGGCTCGACCAGGCGCTCGCCCGGGCAGCCTCGCCCCCACCTGCTCCCATGGTGGTCAAGCAGACCACTGGGTGGGCCTGGCTCCTCACCGGCGCCGCGATCGCCGCTGTTTCGGCTGCAGGGTTGTGGTTCCTGCTGATTTATCGGCCGTAAGCCCGCCTACCAGAACGCAAACGGCGCGACCTGTGAAAAGTCGCGCCGTCGCATCCTGTCGGAGGATATCTACCCGTCGGGTAGCTCCTACTTCTTCTTGCGCACCACTTTCCTTGCGGGCTTCACAGCAGCGGCGGCCACTTTCATCTTGGGCGCCGGCTTCTTCGCTGCGGGTTTCCTGGCGGCGGACTTTTTCACCGAAGCCTTCACCACCGGCTTCTTCTTCGCGACCGGCTTCTTTGCAACTGGCTTCATGGGCATCGAGATCACGTTCGACACCGGCGCGACCGCAACCGGAGCCGGCATCGGCGCGGACGGCATCGGCGCAGGCATTGCGATCACCTTGGCGGCGGGTTTGGCGGCGGCGGGCTTGGCGGCGACCGCCTTCGCGGCGGACTTCTTCGTGGTGGTCTTCTTCGAGGTAGGCATTCTGCACTCCTGCTTCTGTGCTGGACCGGCTCTGCACTTCGCGTCGCCGTGTCGATCTGATGGGTGCAACCTGCATCGAGAAACTGAACGCGAAGTTTCCAAAATCCGGCGCGGGAGTCTCCGGCGAAAGTTTTTTGCAGAAAGTTTTGGCGCGCAAACCCGCCGGCATTCGTCCGTATCGAGATGATCCAAGGCGCGATCAGAACAACTCGCCCTGCGATTTGGGCTTCGGGCTCTTCGCTGACTTGGCTGGCGCCTGTTCCGCCATCGCCCAATTGCCCTCATCGTCAAACGTGCGAAGCAGCGCCTTCACATCCTTCATCGGTGCATCGATTTCGCCGAGCCAGACGCCCCAATCCTCCTGGCGCAGGATTGCCGGCATACGGTCGGTGATGCGGGCGATCAGCGGGTTCGGGGGCACGGTCACCATGACGAATGTCGGCTCGGACCCCGTATCCGCGACCCATTCCTCCCAGATAACGGCAATGGCGATCGGCTTGCGGTCCTTCGGACGGATAACCCATTGCCGGGTCTTGCCGGTGTCCAGCGCCTCACCCTCGTTGAACGTTTCGACCAGCACAATCCCGCGACGTTCCGCAAAGGCCTCGGCAAACGTCGGGCGCGTGTCGATTGTCTCGGCGCGGGCGTGCATGTGATCCGGCTTGAACGACGGGTTCCCGGGCTTCGAGAACCCCCAGCGCATCGGCGCCAGTTCGCGCTGGCCATCCTCGCCCAGCCGCATCACCCATGCGATCCGCATCGGCGTCGAAACGGTGGCCGGCGCGCCTTCGGGTATGGCTGCAAGCGGTCGGGAGAAGGCCACAACCTCCTCCCAGGTCGCCATCTGGGTGAACTTGCCGCACACCGCCTGGCCTAGCGCTTGCGGTTGCCGAACATGCCGCGGAAGACGAACTTGGTGAGCTCGCGCGTCGCCGTGCGCATGAATGTGCTGCCGGCCGCCTCCACCGGCGTCTGGCGCGAAGATCTGCGTGTCGCAGGCGCCCGCGTCGTCGGCGGCCGTGACCCCGCCTGCGTCCGCGCGGCGGCGGCTGCCGCCTTGCGCGCCCGGGCAGCCTCTGCCTCGGCGGCTTCGGCGCGCTTGAGGGCGTCTTTTTCCTTCGCCGCCTGCGCTTCGCGCCCGGTGAGAATCTCGTAGGCGGACTCACGATCGACAGCGACGTCGTACTTCATCGCGACCGGGCTGAGCGCCTGGACCGCAGCCTTCTCCGGGTCCGTCGCCGGCCCGAGACGCGAGGCCGGCGGCCGGATCAGTGTCCGCTCCACCACGGTTGGCGCGCCTTTGGCGTCGAGCGAGGAGACCAGCGCCTCGCCGGTGCCGAGTTCGGTGATTGCGGTCTCGGTGTCCAGCGCCGGATTGGGACGGAAACTCTGCGCGGCCGCCTTCACGCCCTTGCGCTCGGTCGGGGTATAGGCCCGGAGCGCGTGCTGGATGCGCGTGCCCAGCTGGGCCAGCACATTCTCCGGAAGGTCGCGCGGGTTCTGCGTCACGAAATAGACGCCGACACCCTTGGACCGGATCAGGCGAACCACCTGCTCGATCTTGTCGACCAGCGCCTTGGGTGCGCCATCAAAGAGCAGATGCGCCTCGTCGAAGAAGAACACCAGCTTCGGCTTGTCCGGGTCGCCAACCTCCGGCAGCTGCTCGAACAGCTCCGCCAGCAGCCAGAGCAGGAAGGTGGAGTAGAGTCGCGGGCTGTTGATCAGTGTGGTGGCGTCCAGCACGTTCACATAGCCGCGGCCTTGCGCATCCACACGCATGAAATCCGACAGCTCAAGCGCCGGCTCGCCGAAGAATTGCGGGGCGCCCTCGCGCTCGAGCAAAAGCAGCTGGCGCTGCACCGCGCCGATCGAAGCCGGCGCGACATTGCCGTAGGTCTTCTGGATCTCCGGCGCGATGGTGGAGATATGCGCCAGGAGGCTGCGCAGATCCTTGAAATCGAGCAGAAGCAGATCGTTGTCGTCGGCATACTGGAAGGCGATGGTGATGACGCCTTCCTGCGTATCGTTGCACCCCAGGAGGCGCGCCAGCAGCTGGGGGCCCATCTCCGACACTGTCGCCCGGATGGGGTGACCGCGTTTGCCATAGATGTCCCAGAACACGCATGGTGCTGCGGCATAGGCGATCGGCGCCATGCCGATCTGGGCAATCCGCTCGTTGATCTTGTCCAGCCCCTTTCCCGCCGGCGTCGCCGCCATGCAGATGCCGGAGAGATCGCCCTTCACATCGGCGCAGAACACCGGCACGCCAGCTGCAGAAAACTGCTCGGCCATCACCTGCAGTGTCACCGTCTTGCCGGTTCCCGTGGCGCCGGCCACCAGACCGTGCCGGTTGGCCCGCGACAACAGGAGGTTCTGCGGGGTCTTGTAGTCAGGTCCGCCGCCGCCGAGAAAGATCGAGTCGGTCATCATTCTGTTCCGCTGTCGTGGAGGGCCAGACTAGAAGGCTGGCGCCGCCACGCCAAGCGCGCCACTTTGCTTTATCCACGACACGACCTAAGCCTTTGCCATGCAACATTCAGGTGGGGTCAGCAGGAGTACGTGGTTGACGGCGGGCGTCTGGGTCATCGCCACCGTCGCCATCGGCATGGTGCTGAATCAAGGCGCCCGCATCCTTGCGCCCTTTGCGATGGCGATCTTCGTCTGGCTGGTCATGGAAGGGTTCGCCCGCGCCATCCGGCGGCCCGCTCCCAACCTGCCCGGCTGGCTGGCCTATCTCTGCGCAGTGACGATCGTCGTGCTCAGCATCGTGATCTTCATCGGCGTCATCCGCGGGGCCGTCGAAGAGTTCGTCGCCAAGTCGAGCGAGTACGAGCGGCACATCAACGACATCATCAGGCAAGTCTATACCCAGCTCAACCTGTTCGCTCCGGCCGGCCCTGCTGCCGATCCCGGCGCTGCTGGGACGGTTGCGCCCGGACCCGGGGCGCCGTCCGCCCAGCCGCCAACTGTTGCGCAGCTCCTGTCCAGCAATGCAACCAGCATCGCGCAGATTGCGGGCAACGTCGCCTCGAGCCTGGTCGGCGACATGGTGCTCGTCTTTATCTATGTCGCCTTCCTGATCGTGTCGGCTAACGCGTTCTCCAACCAGCTTGACCAGATCTTCAGGCGTCCGACGGACCGTACGCGCGCCCATCTCATCGGCCAGGAAATCCGGCGTACGATGGAGCAGTATCTCTGGGTCCAGACAGCGCTCTCGATCATCGCGACGTCACTCACTTATGTGACGCTTGTGGTGGTCGGCCTCGACAATGCTCTGTTCTGGGCGTTCGTCATCTTCGTGCTCAACTTCATCCCGACCGTCGGCTCGATCATCGCCACGGTGCTGCCCACGCTTTTTGCCGTTGTGCAGCCGCTGTCAGCCTGGCCGGCCTGGATGCCGGACGATTCGCTGCTTTGTGCGGTGATCGTCTTCCTTGGCGTCAGCGTGTGGCAATTCCTGATCGGAAACTTCGTCGCCCCGCGCATGCAGGCCAACAGTCTCAATCTGTCGCCGCTGGTCGTTCTCCTGTCCCTGGCGGTGTGGGGGGCGCTGTGGGGACCGGCCGGCATGTTCCTGTCCGCGCCGCTCACCGTCATGGTCATGATCGTGCTGGCGCAGGTGCCAGGCGCGCGGTGGATTGCCGTTCTCCTCTCGGCCAACGGCAATCCGGGCGCGTATGCGGTGCAGCACGAGGAAGACGCCGAACACCCTGCTTCGGGGTAGAAGTGCGTGCGTTCAGTGCGACGCAATACGAAAGCCGCACGATCCTGCCCTTGCACGCCAATCCCGCGCGGGTTTAGCACTCGCACGTCCTGATTCCTGCGCCTTCCGATCCCCTGTGCGCCTTCTCGCTTTCCTTTTGGGAGAGTCACCTTGTCCAGCGACCTCGCCTTTTCTCGTGACGATTTTGTCTCCGCTGTCCGCGCCCAGGCGTCGAAAGGGATGGATTTGTCTGATCCCGCCCTGCTCGCCTTCCTTGACCAGTATCGCGCGGACGCCTTTGTCGAGGACTTTCTCGCGCTGACCACAGAGGACGCGGCGGGCCTGGCCCTTGGCTTGTGGGATTTCAACCGCCAGAACGAAGCCAGCAGTGTGCGCGCCATTCGCGTTCGCCGCGCCGCCGGCCCGGGGGGGCGCCCGTTGCGCCTTGACCTGGTGGAGATCGTTGGGCCGGACCTCGCCTTTCTCGTCGACAGTGCAATCGTCGCCTGTCAGGAGGCGAAGGTCGAGATCCGCGCCGTGCTCCATCCTGTTGTCGCTGGACCGAAAGGCAAGCGCTCGACGATCCAGATCCACCTGCCGCCGCTCGATGATCACCTTCGCGTCGAACTGCACAAGCGTCTCGATGAGACGTTTGCCGACGTGGCCGTGGTCAATGCCGATTTCCAGGCGATGCGCAACAAGATGGAAGCTGTCTCGGCCGAACTGGCGGAGGTGAAGGCGACAGGCGGGCGCACCTCCGCCGAGATCGACGAGGCGCGCGCCTTTCTCGCCTGGCTCGCCGACGACAACTTCACTTATCTCGGCGCGCGCGACTACACGTTCGCGATGGATGATGAGGGCCGGCTGGCCAATGAGGAGCCGGTGGTCGACGCCGCCTCGGGCCTTGGCATCCTCCGCGACTTTGCGCGCAACGTGCTCTCGCGCGGCGCTGAACCCACCGTCCTTACGCCGACCATTCGCGGCTTCATCAATGAGCCTTCGCCGATCATCGTCGCCAAGGCGAGCTTCGTCAGCCGCGTCCATCGCCGCAGCCATGCCGACTATATCGGCGTCAAGCGCTATGATACGCGCGGCGATGTGATCGGCGAAACCCGATTTGTCGGCCTGTTCACCTCGGAAGCCTATGTCCGCGCCGCCGACGAAGTGCCGCTGATCCGCCGCAAGATTGCGAATGTGAAAGCGGCTGCGCCGCAAGGCTCGCGCTTTACGCAGAAGCAGCTGGATTCGGTCCTGAAATCCTACCCGCGCGACGAACTCTTCCAGATTTCCGAAGCTGATCTCGAGCGCATATCATCTGGCGTCTTGCGGCTCCTGCTGCGACCGCGCACCCGGCTGTTCATCCGGCGCGACCGGTTTGACCGATATGTTTCCGCGCTGCTCTACACGCCGCGCGACAGCTACACTTCGGAATTGCGCACGCGCGCACACCGTCTGCTGGCGGATGCCTATGGCGGACGCACCACCGCCTTCTACCCGTCCTTCGGCGAAGGCCCGCTGGCGCGTGTCCACCTGATCATCGGCGTCGACCGCGGCCATCCCGAACCCGACGAGGACGCGCTCGACCTGCAGATGCGCCAGCTCTTCGAGACCTGGGAAGACGCTCTCGGCCGTGTCGGCCGCTCAACGGGGGGCGACCAGGCGCTTGCGGCGCACGCGCATTTCACCGCGGCCTACAAGGAGGCCTTCCAGCCGGAGGAAGGTCTTGCCGACCTTCTTGCAATCAGCGCTCTGCCGCCGGGCAAGGCGCTCCGCGCCCGCGTCTGGGGGCCGGATTTCGAAGCCCATGTCAGCCGCGTGAAGATCTATCACCGCGACAGCCCGCTCGATCTGGCCGAGATCGTACCGGTGCTCGAGCGGATGGGACTGCGCGTGCAGGCGGAGGTCGGCTATCCGATCCGCATATCACAGCACGAGGACACTGCCGGCGGCACGGTCTATGTGCACGACCTCGCCATTGACCGCCCGGCCGGGCAAAAGCGTCTGGATGCGCGCTTCGAGAAAGCCTTCGAGGCGATCTGGGCGCGCGACACGGAGAACGACCGCTTCAACAGCCTTGTGGTGGCGCTCGGCGTCGACTGGCGTGCCGCCGCCCTGCTCCGCACGCTCTGCCGCTATCGCAGCCAGTCTGGACTGGATCCGTCGGAACTCGTTCAGGTGCGCGCGCTGGCGGAGCATCCCGACATCGCCAATAACCTGCTGAAGCTTTTCGCGATCAAGTTCGACCCATCCGTCAAGGGCGATCTCGCCGCGCGCAGCGCGGCGGCAACGCCTGTGATCGCCGAGATCGGCAAGCAGCTCGAGGCCGTGGCCACACTGGACGCAGACCGCGCGCTCCGGCGCCTGCTGGCCCTGGTGAAAGCCCTGCAGCGGACCAACTTCTATCTCACCGACACAACTGGCAGGCCGCATCGCCATATCGCCGTGAAGATCGCAAGCCGTGAGGCGGACCCGCTGCCTGCGCCGCGCCCCTTCCGCGAAATCTTCGTCTGGTCGCCGGATGTCGAAGGCGTTCACCTGCGTTTCGGTCCGGTCGCGCGCGGCGGCCTGCGCTGGTCTGACCGGCGCGACGATTTCCGCTCCGAAGTACTGGGCCTCGTGAAGGCTCAGCAGGTCAAGAACGCCGTCATCGTGCCTGTAGGCTCCAAGGGCGGCTTCTATCCGAAAAACCTCCCGACCAAGGGCGCGCGCGAGGAAATCCAGGCCGCAGGCGTGGCCGCTTACAAGGTCTTTGTCGGCGCGCTCCTGCAGCTCACCGACAACATTGTCGGCGGAAAGACCGTTCATCCCACTGGCGTGGTGGCCTGGGATGGCGAAGACCCGTATCTCGTGGTCGCCGCCGACAAGGGCACGGCCACCTTCTCCGATATCGCAAACGGGTTGTCGGCGGACTACAATTTCTGGCTTGGCGACGCCTTCGCCTCCGGGGGCTCCGTCGGCTACGATCACAAGAAGATGGGCATCACCGCGCGCGGCGCGTGGGAGGCCGTCAAGCGCCACTTCCGCGAGCTGGGCCACGATACACAGTCCCAGCCCTTCTCCGTCATCGGCATCGGCGACATGTCGGGCGATGTGTTCGGCAATGGCATGCTGCTGTCGAAATTCATCAAGCTGCGCGCCGCCTTCGACCACCGGCACATCTTCCTTGACCCCAATCCGGAGGATCTGGAAGCAACCTGGAACGAGCGCAAGCGGATGTTCGACCTGCCACGCTCCTCCTGGGCCGACTATGACGTGAAGCTGATCTCCAGGGGCGGCGGCGTGTTCGAACGCTCCGCCAAGTCAATCGCGCTGTCGCCTGAAGCCAAGACCCTGACCGGCCTGACGGAAGACGCCGTCACGCCTGACCAGCTGATGAAAGCCCTGCTCGGCGCGGACGTTGACCTGCTCTGGTTTGGCGGCATCGGCACCTATGTGAAAGCCTCGACCCAGAGCCACGCCGACGTCAGCGACAAGTCCAACGACGCGATCCGGATGGACGCCAGGGACCTCAAGGCCAAAGTCATCGCCGAGGGCGCAAATCTCGGCATGACGCAGGCCGCGCGCATCGAATTTGCGCGCCATGGCGGCCGCATCAACACCGACGCCATCGACAATTCGGCCGGCGTTGATTCCTCCGATCACGAGGTCAACATCAAGATCCTCACGACCGAGGCGATCAACCAGAAGGCCCTCAAGGCCGAAGACCGCAATGCCTTGCTGGCGAGCATGACAGAGGAGGTCGGCCACCTTGTCCTGCAGAACAATTACGACCAGACCGGCGCGCTTTCGGTGATGCAGGCGACCGCCGCGGCCGATCTCGACAGCCATGAGCGCTTCATCGAGACACTGGAAAGCCAGGGCAAGCTTGACCGCGCCGTCGAGGGCCTGCCTTCAACCGAAACCTTCCGAAAGCTGCGCGAGCTCGGCCAGGGCCTGACGCGACCCGAACTTGCCGTGATCATGGCCTACGCCAAGCTCGATCTGTTCTCCTCAATCATCGCCTCGAAGGCGCCGGACGATCCCGCCTTCGAAGCGATGCTTGTGAGCTACTTCCCCGACGAGCTCGCCAGATTCAGCGAAGCCCGCAAGCGCCATCGCCTGCGCCGCGAGATCATCGCAACGATGCTGTCCAACCGCATTGTCAATCTCAGCGGCCCGACCTTCGCCATCCAGAAGCGCGACGCGGAAGGCATCGATGCTGGTCTTGTCGCCCAGGCGTTCGAGGCGGCATTCTCCGCCTTCCACATCGACGACCTCGTCGATCGGATCAGCGCGCTCGACGGCAAGATACCGGCCCAGGCGCAGACGCTCATGATGGTCGAAACCTCCGCCAATCTGCGGATGCTTGCAGGCGGCTTCCTGTCCGATCCTGATCTCGTTCGGACCGGCTCAGTCGCCCGCAGCATCGATCGGTCGCGTGATGCGGTCGCGGAGGTTCGTACGCTGCTGCCCCATGCCCTGTCTCCGCTCGTGCTTGCTCGCGTCGAGACCCGGGCCGCCCAGTATCGTGCCGCAGGCGCGCCGGCCGATCTCGCCCAGGATGTTGCGCTGGTCCGGGCGCTGGCCTCGGCGCGCGAGACCGTGGACATCGCCGAGCAGACGCGCTGGCCGCTTGCCGCCGCGCTCTTCGTACAGCATCAGGTTGGCGCACAGCTTGGTCTTGACCGCATGCGCGCGGCCGCCCGCGATCTCCAGCCTCGCGATCATTGGGATCGCCTCGCCCTCCAGCGTGTCGCCGACGACCTGCCGCGCCAGCAGGGCGAACTGACGGCCTCCGCCATTCGCCATGCCGGCAGGGCGCCGGGCGGGCTGGACCGCGAGGCGGCGCGCGGGCTCGTGGAGGCCTGGATCGCGCCGCGCAGGGGTCTGGCGGATCGCCTTATGCAGCCGATGGATGGATTCGACCGGCAGGGCGGATGGTCGCTTGCAAAGTTGGTGTTGCTGGGCGATGCGGTGCGGGAATTCGTCTATGCTTGCCGCGCCGAGCCGCACAGTTAAGACTGTTCTGACATCCGGTGGAGTTATCGTGGACCGCGACCTGACATTTCGCGACGCCCAACTGAAGGACGCCGCAGGGCTGGCGGAGATCGGCCGCGAGACGTTTGCCGAAACGTTTGGCGACTACTATCCGCCCGGTGATCTGCGTCAGTTTCTCGACGAGACCTACTCCGTCGGAAAGATGGAAGCTGACCTGCGTGATCCGGATGTCGAGGTGCGCATCGCCTACTCCGGCAGGAAGATGGTCGCTTACTGCAAGATCGGTCCGTGCAAGCTGCCGATCGACACGGGTCCGGAACCCTCCCTCGAACTGCATCGCGTCTATGTCTACCAGCATGGCCAGGGCGTCGGGGTCGGGCGCATCCTGCTCGCCTGGGCGATCGAGCGGGCGCGGCAGCGCGGGGCGAAGAACCTCTTTCTCGGCGTCTGGGAGTCGAACGCGCGCGCGATTGCCCTGTACGAAAGCCGCGGGTTCGAGAAGGTCGGGAACTACAAGTTCAAGGTCGGCGACACGATGGATGACGAATTCATCATGCGGCTTCGCCTTGCGTAAGGCGGCATTCCCCCCGCTTTGTGCTTAACGCCGGGGCGCAATCGCCCTAGATGTCCTCCGAACCGAGGGAGCTGTCGCCGCCATGGATTTCGATTTTTCGCCGCTGCTGAACGATCCAGCCGCGTGGGCCGCTCTTGTCTCGCTCGTGGTCATGGAGATCGTGCTCGGCATCGACAACCTGATCTTCATCTCGATCCTGACCAACAAGCTGCCAGAGGAACAGCGTGCGCGCGCCCGCAATATCGGCATCGGACTGGCGTTGATCATGCGCCTGATGCTGTTGTTCACGATCACCTGGATCGTCGGCCTTGTGCAGCCTGTGATCGATCTCGGCCTTGTTGGGCCGCCGGGCGAGCATGGCGAGCCGACCTTCGAGACAGCCTTCTCCTGGCGGGACCTCATCCTCATCGCAGGCGGCCTCTTCCTCGTCTGGAAAGCCACATCGGAAATCCATCACACGATGGATCCGCACTCAGAGCCCACGCAGAGCGCTCCGATTGCAGGCCGCGCCGCCCTGAATTTCGGCGCCGCCATCTTCCAGATCATCCTGCTCGACCTGGTTTTCTCGATCGACTCGATCCTCACCGCGGTCGGCATGACGGAACATCTTGTGATCATGTTCATCGCGGTCATCTCGGCCGTCACGGTGATGCTGCTGGCGGCCGGGCCGCTCGCCCGCTTCATTCATGCCAATCCCACTGTCGTGATGCTGGCATTGGGCTTCCTGCTGATGATCGGCATGGTTCTGATCGCGGACGGCTTCGGGATCCATGTGCCCAAGGGCTACATCTACGCGGCGATGGCCTTCTCGGCGTTCGTCGAATTTCTCAACCTGATGTCGCGCAAGCGACGCGCAAAACCCGGCGCGCCTGAGGCGCCCCCGCATGAGGCGTGATCTCGTCGCTGTAGTCGATTGCGCATATCGCTTTCGCGCCACAGCCATGATGAGTAGTGGACAGGGACTTTCGCGCATGTGAGCGAATGCTCACATTGCGCTCACCAGGGATGCGCCTTTATCCAGAGGCTGACGGCGGAGGGTTGCCATGAAGCTGACCATCAACGGCAAGGAACAGGAGTATACGGGCGAAGAGGACCGCCCGCTGCTCTGGTATCTGCGTGAGGACCTGAAGCTCACCGGGACAAAGTTTGGCTGCGGGGTCGCTGCCTGCGGCGCCTGCACCGTCCTTGTCGACGGGGAACCCACGCGCGCCTGCATGACGCCCGCCGCTTCTCTCGCCGGCAAGAACATCACCACGATCGAAGGCCTCGACACGCCCGCCGGCAAGGCGGTGAAGCAGGCCTGGCAGGAACTCGATGTTGTGCAGTGCGGCTGGTGCCAGTCGGGCCAGATGCTGGCCGCGACCGCCCTTCTGACCGCCACGCCCAAGCCGAACGAGCAGCAGATCACCGAAGGCATGAATTCCAATATCTGCCGCTGCGCCACCTATCACCGCATCCGTGGCGCCGTCGCGCGCGCCTCCGAGATCATGGGGTAAGCATCATGGCCGACACAGCAACTTTCTCCCCCTCCCGCCGGCTTGTCCTCACAGCCATGGGTCTTGGCGCCGCCGGCTTTGCCGTGGGCTGCGATCTTCGCGCTGCCGACACGGCCGCGGCGGGCCCCGTCACGCAGACGCAGCTTGGCGATTATGTCCGCGTCGGATCAGACAACACGATCACCGTCTATCTGCGCCACATCGAGTTCGGCCAGGGCGTCTCGACCGGCCTCACCACGATCGTCGCCGAAGAGATCGATGCCGACTGGAGCCAGATGCGCTTTGAGCATTCGCCGGCGGATGATGCCAAGTATGGCAATCCGGTCTTCGGCGGCATGATGGGAACTGGCGGTTCGACCGCCATCTTCTCGTCCTGGAGCCAGCTTCGCGCCGCCGGCGCCTCGGCGCGGGAGATGCTGAGGCAGGCGGCGGCGGCAAGATTCGGCGTCGATGCTGCTGAGGTCCTGATGGTCAAGGGCAAGGCCACGGCGGGCGGCAAGTCGGCGAGCTATGGCGAGCTCGCCGTCGAGGCCTCCAGGCTCACACCGCCGGCAGCCGATACGCTGCAATACAAGGATGCCTCCGCCTATGAATTCATCGGCAGGGAGCGCGAGGCTTCAAAGGGCTTCGGCCGCCTCGACTCGGCCGACAAGATCAATGCGAAAGCCCAATACGCGCTCGACTATCATCCCGAAGGCACGCTGGTCGCCCTTCTCGCCCGCAGCCCTAAATTCGGCGGCAAGGTCGCCGGTTTCGACGATGCGGCCACGAAGGCCGTCAAGGGCGTGACCGACGTCGTGCAGATCAGCAATGGCGTCGCCGTCGTCGCGACCGACTTCTGGTCCGCAAAGAAGGGCCGCGATGCGCTGAAGATCACCTGGGACGATTCGGCCGCCGAGACGCGTTCGAGCGACCAGATCTTCGCCGACTACAAGAAGCTGCTGGCCCGGGCGGGCCACGACGCCCGCAAGGAAGGCAGGGGCGCCGCGGCGCTCAGGGGCGAAGGCGAAGTCATCACCGCCGACTTCGAGTTCCCCTACCTTGCCCACGCACCGATGGAGCCGCTCAATTGCGTGGTCGAGTACAAGCCTGGCGAATCCGCCGTGATTCATTCCGGTTCGCAGATGCCGACAGCAGACAAGGGCGCGGCCGTGGCGGTCCTCGGCCTCAAGCCTGAACAGGTCACCGTCGTAACGATGCTTGCCGGGGGGTCGTTCGGCCGCCGCGCGACCCAGGACGCCGACCTGATGACGGAAGCGACCCAGATCGCCAAGGCCATCAACGGCAAGGCGCCGCTGAAACTGATGTGGACGCGCGAGGACGACATCCGCGCCGGCAAGTATCGCCCTATGGCTGTCCACCGCATGACGGCGCGCCTCAACAAAGGCGCGATCGAAGCCTGGGGCGATCGCACGGCGATACAGTCGATCATGGCCGGCACACCCTTCCTTCCGGCCGGCGCGCCAGATCTGTCCTCGATCGAGGGCGGCTTCGACATTCCCTATGCGATCGCCAACATCACTGCAGACGTGCACTGGCCGACCTCGCCGGTCAGCACCCTCTGGTGGCGTTCGGTGGGCCACACTCACACCGCCTACGCCAAGGAGCACTTCTTCGACGTGGCCGCGCGCAAGCTTGGCAAGGATCCTGTCGCCCTCAGGCGCGAACTGCTCGCCGCCCATCCCCGCCTGCTCGGCGTCCTCAATCTTGCAGCCGAAAAAGCCGGCTGGGACACGCCCCTGCCCGCGGGCAAGTTCCGCGGCGTCGCGGTGCATCACTCCTTCTCCTCCTACGTGGCTGAAGTGGCGGAGGTATCTGTCGCGGCGGACGGCACATTCCACGTCGACCGCGTGGTCTGTGCGGTCGACTGCGGCATTGTCATAAACCCCGACATCGTGCGCGCGCAGATGGAAGGCGGCATCGGCTATGGCCTCTCCGCCATTCTCGGCGAACAGGTCACTCTGAAGGATGGCGCACCCGTGCAGACGAACTTCTTCGACTATGGCGTGATGCGCATGGCGCAGATGCCGAAAGTTGAGGTGCATATCGTGCCGTCGAGCGAACCGCCGACCGGCGTTGGCGAACCTGGTGTTCCGCCAATCGGTCCTGCTGTCGCCAACGCACTTCTCGCTGCAACGGGAAAAACCTATGCGAAGCTGCCGCTCGGCATGAAGGCGTGAGCGTCAGAAAAAATGCGGGACTGGCTGGCGCCGGTCCCGCACTCTGACCTCTGCCGCCTGGCGGGTCCTGAAGGGTGTGTCAGTGCGTTGCGTTGCGCGCGATCCAGTCGGCAAACTTCGCTGCGAACCTGGCCATGAAGGCGCGCGTGTCGTCCTTCGCGAAGCCGCCGTCGGCATCGAACCAGCTGTCGTTGACGCCGCCAAGATAGACTTCCGGCTGCTGCAGGGTCGGCATGTCCAGGAAGGCAAGTGACTGACGCAGGTGATGGTTGGCGCCAAAGCCTGCAATCGGCCCCATCGAGGAGGACACGATCGCTGCGGGCTTGCCTGCGAATGCGCTCTGCCCGTAAGGGCGCGAGCCCACATCGATGGCGTTCTTGAGCGCACCGGGGAGGGAGCGGTTGTATTCGGGCGTGATGATGAGCACGGCGTCGGCTGCCTTGATCCGTGCGCGGAAGGACGACCAGGCGGCTGGCGGGTTCGCGTCGAGGTCGGGGTTGTAGAGCGGCAAATCCCCGATTGCGACCGTGTCGAGGGCAAGATTCGGCGCTTCACGGGCAATCGCCGCTGCAATGCGACCCGAATTCGAGTTCGCGCGGAGCGATCCAACGATTGTCGCGACGGTCAGGGTCATGGCAGAGTTCCTTTCCAGCTGAGGGGCCTGGTTTTTCCGGTTCCGCCATTGGCAAGATGGCCGGTCCCGCTCATTTGTTGCATATGCAACATAGGAGGTTTTGTTGCGAGTGCAACAAACACAGCTAAAGGGACCGGCGAGGATTCCTTCCGATCCGATCCAGCGCGCCTGGATCGCGCTGGGCCGTGTGTCCCAGGCCATCCGTGAAGAGGTGGACCAGGCGCTGAAGGCTGCAAAGCTGCCGGACACCACGTGGTACACAGTGCTCTGGGAGCTTGAACGTGCGGGCAAGCCCACACGGCCCAAGGACCTTGCGATTCCGCTCTTCATCCTGCCCTACCAGCTATCCCGCCTCGTCGACCGGATGGAGGAAGACGGGCTGGTGAAGCGGATCGCATGTCCAGAGGACAAGCGCGGCCATCTCCTCGAGCCGACGGATGCGGGCTATGCCATGCGCAGGCAGATGTGGGCTGTCTACGCGCCTGCCATGGACGACGCCATGAAGCGTATCGGCGATGAGGAGGCGCTTGTCCTCGCCCAGCTGCTGAACAAGCTCGGTGGCGTCAATTATCCCGTCCCGCCAAAGCCTTGAGCGCGTGACATTGCTGAGCGAGCGGCCTATGTCCCCCGCCATGGCCGACGGCGCCCCCACCCTCGCCAAACCGTCTCTCGACATCCTGACGCTGGGATGCCGGCTCAACGCCTATGAATCGGAAGTGATGCGCGCTCATGCGCAAACCGCCGGCCTGTCAGACGCCGTCATCGTCAACACCTGCGCGGTCACGTCCGAGGCCGTCCGTCAGGCGCGTCAGGCGATCCGTCGCGCGCGTCGCGAGCGTCCTGGCGCCACAATCATCGTCACCGGATGCGCCGCGCAGATAGACCCCGCATCGTTCGCGGACATGCCGGAAGTAACGCGCGTCATCGGCAACGCCGAAAAGATGAAGGCGGCAACATTCGCCGATCTCGTCCTGGCAGAAACGCCACGCGTTCAGGTCAATGACATCATGTCCGTCCGCGAGACTGCGGCGCATCTTGTTGACGGCCTCGAGGGGCGCGCGCGGGCCTTCGTGCAGGTGCAGACCGGATGCGATCACCGTTGCACCTTCTGCATCATCCCCTACGGCCGCGGGAATTCCCGCTCCGTCCCCGCTGGCGAGGTGGTCGAGCAGGTGAAGCGTCTTGTCGCCACCGGCCATCATGAAATCGTCCTTACCGGCGTCGACCTCACCTCCTGGGGCGCCGACCTGCCGAACGCACCGAAACTCGGCAATCTGCTCGCGCGTATCCTGAAGCTCGTTCCAGAACTTGTGCAGCTTCGCCTCTCCTCCATCGACGCGATCGAGATCGATGAAGCCCTGTTCGACCTTCTGGCGCACGAGCCGCGCATCGCCCCTCACCTGCATATTTCCTTCCAGTCGGGCGATGATCTGATCCTCAAGCGCATGAAGCGGCGCCATTCGCGCGCCGATGCGATCAATCTCTGCAATCGGCTTCGTGCGGCGCGCCCGGACATGGCCTTTGGCGCAGACCTCATCGCCGGCTTCCCGACCGAGACTGACGCCATGTTCGCCAACACGCTCGCCAGCGTGGACGAGTGCGGCATCGACTATCTTCACGTCTTTCCCTACTCGCCGCGGCCCAGCACCCCAGCTGCAAGGATGCCGCAAGTTGCGCGCGAAGTGATCAGGGCGCGCGCGGCAACACTGCGCGAGAAAGGCGCCGAGCGACTGGCGCTCCGTCTCGATCGTCATGTCGGAACACTGGCAATGGCGCTGGTCGAATCCGGCAACCGCGCGCGCCTCCCGGATTTTGCGCCCGTTCGCATCGATGGCCCATTGCCCGAACCGGGCCGTCCTGCGCGCATGCGGCTCCTGTCGCGAACGGCCGCAGAGCTTGTGGGCGTTTCGGCATGATCCTTTGGTGGGGCAAGAAGAAGCAGCCGGACGCCAGGACCGGCGAGACGCCCGTTGAGCCGCTCAAGCCAGGCGAGACGCCAGCCTCGCCCCTCGACAAGCCGGTCGCGAGCCTCGACCGGCAGCTGTTCGGCGACACCACCATCCCAGCCGCGCCCGACCTCGGCGATGATCCCATCGGCATCCGCAAGGCGGCCGAGCGCATCGCCGCGGAACGCGCGGCCGAAGCCGCCGCCAGGGACGCCTCCGTCCTCGTCAAGCTCTCCGAAGGCCTCAAGCGCTCGTCATCACGCCTGGCCGAGGGCCTCGCCGGGCTTGCAAAGCGCCGCATCGACCGCGACGCGCTCGACGAACTCGAAGAGCTGCTCATCACCTCCGACATGGGCGCCAAGGTCGCCGCGCGCATCGCGAAGGCCTTTTCGAAGGATCGGTTTGACCGCGAGGTCTCCGGCGACGAGATCAAGGCGGCGCTCGCAGCCGAGATCGCCGCGATTCTCAAGCCTCGCGAACAGGTTGTGGATTTCTCCGAAGGACCAAGACCCCGCGTCGTCCTCTTCGTCGGCGTCAACGGGTCGGGCAAGACGACGACGATCGGCAAGATCGCCTCCAAGCTCTCGGCGCAGGGCGCAAGTGTTCTCCTGGCAGCCGGCGATACGTTCCGTGCGGCCGCCGTCGAGCAGCTGCGTGTCTGGGCGGACCGCGCCGGCGCCCGCTTCCTGTCGAAGCCGGCGAATGCGGATGCGGCGGGTCTTGCATATGAAGCTGTCGAACTTGCCAGGAAGGAGGATCTCGATCTGGTCTTCATCGACACGGCCGGTCGGCTGCAGAACAAGACGCAGCTTATGGATGAGCTGGCGAAGGTGGTCCGCGCAATCCGCAAGATCGATCCGACCGCGCCGCACGATGTTCTTCTGGTTCTGGACGCGACGGTCGGCCAGAACGCGCTAGGACAAGTCGAGGCCTTCCGTCATACCGCCGGCGTCACGGGCCTCGTGATGACCAAGCTCGATGGCACCGCCAAGGGCGGCGTACTTGTCGCCATTGCCGAGAGCCACGCCATTCCGATCCACTTCGTTGGCGTCGGCGAAAAGGCCGAAGACCTTCATCCCTTCAGCGCTCACACCTTCGCCCGCGCGCTTGTGGGGCTGGAAGGCTAGGTGGATCCAACCCTCTTCGCATTCGCGCTCGGCATTGGTTCGGCGGTGACGCTGGCCGGTGCCAACACCTTCGTCAAAGCCGCCAGGGACATTCTGGGCGCCCGCACCGTGATGACAGCCACCGGGTCGGTGATCGTGGCGCCGTTGCTGTTGCTTGTTCCCTTCCCTTCCCCGGCCACCTGGGGCTTTCTCGCCCTCTCCCTGCCGGCGCACTGGCTCTACCAGACTGCTCTGGTGCGCGCGATGTCGCGCGGCGATCTCTCGCTGGTGTTCCCGATCATGCGTGGTTCGGCTCCGCTGCTCACAGCGCTGGCGGCCGCCCTGGTGCTTGGCGAACACCTCTCGGCGGTTGCGCTGACGGGTCTGGCCGTCGCCAGCCTGGCGGCCGTCGTCTTCGCCCTGCCGGAGCGCAACTTCGGAGGATCGCGCCGCGTGCGGAACGCGGCGGTGATCTGGGCGCTGGCCACCGGAGCCGGCATCGCGACCTACAACGTCATCGACGCCCAGGGCGTACGCACGGCCCTCACGACCAGCGGCACGCAGTGGAGCTTCATCCTGTGGCTCTTTGCGCTCGACTGGATCGGCATCACCTCCATCATGTTGCTGACGCGTGGGTCGCGGGAATTCATCGCCTCCGCCCGGCGCGCGCTGCCTCTGGGGATCGGCGCCGGCCTTTGCTCCACGGCCTCCTTCTCCATGGCGCTCTACGGCTTTTCTGTCGCGCCTGTCGCCTACATGTCGGCGATGCGCGAGACGGCGGTGGTCTTCGCCGCCATCATGGGCTGGTGGTTTCTGCGCGAGGGCTTCGGTGGCCGTCGCACGTCCGCAGCCGTCGTTCTTGCCGCCGGACTCGGGCTGCTGCAGTTCGGCTAGCCCGGCCGCATCGGGAATTGCCCCTTGCCGGGTCCCGTCCGCCTCCGTCCCCCGCGCGAAACCCTTCATGAACGGCATTCTGGTTCACTGGCCGGACGAACGAGTGCCCGCGCGAACATGATCTGGCGACGTCTCTTGGGCTATTTTCCGGCGAGCTTCGCCGGCGCTCTTGCCAGCTTGGGCGGAGTCTACGCGCTGACGCGCCTGATGTCGCCCGCAGATTACGGGTTCTATGCGCTTGCCCTGACCACGATGGGCCTCGTCTACACACTTTCCGTCACCTGGGCCGAAGCTGCCGCCTACCGTTTCGGCGGCGCAGCGGCGCCAGACGGGGAACGCGCCGACCATACGCGCACAGTGCTGGGTCTCCTCGCCTGCTCGTCAGCGATCGGCATCGCTCTGATGAGCAGCGCGCTTCTCATCGCCACCGAGCCCGCCTATCGCCTTGCGCTTGTTGCTGCGATGAGCGCACTGGCGCTCCAGCCCATTGTCAACGCCGCGCGGGAGATGCATTGCGCGCGCGAACGCATCGAGCGCTACGCGGCGCTGCGCATGGCGCAGGACCTTGGCGCCTTCACGCTTGGAACGTTCCTTGCCTGGCAGACAGGGCTCGGCCCCGCAGCGCCCCTCGCCGGTCTCGCGAGCGTGCTTGCACTCCTGGCGCTTGTCGAAGGCTCGCGGCTCTGGCGCGAGTCGCGCGGTGGAAAGTTCCAGGCGATGCGCGTGAAGCCTTATCTGGCCTATGGCGCTCCCGTGGCGATCGCGCTCGCGCTGAATATCGCGCTCGATGCCGGCGACCGTTTTCTCATTGCGCTCTATCTCGGGCCGGAGGCCGTCGGCGCTTACGCGGCCGGCTATGGGCTTGCTGACAAGTCGGTGGGCCTCCTGTGCATCTGGGCCGGGGCTGCGGGCGGCCCGATGATGATGGCGGCCTGGGAGCGCGAGGGCGCTGCGGGATTGCGCGAGGCGTCCGCCCAGGTCGCACGAACGCTAATGCTGATTGCGGCGCCGGCTGCAACAGGACTTGCCCTTGTCGCTCCCCCGCTTGCCGAGGTGATGGTTGGCGAGACAATGCGCGCCGAGGCGGCGAGCATCATCCCATGGATCGCCCTGTCCGGCCTGATCAATGGCTTCGTGCTGCACTACATTTCGGAAGCCTTCCAGCTTTCGCGCCGGACGGGCCTGCGCGCAGCCCTCATGGCCATCCCGGTTGCCGCCAACCTTGCGCTCAACGCCGTTCTCCTGCCCAGCATCGGGCTGATGGGCGCGGTCTATTCAACCGTTGCATGCTATGCGCTGGCGCTGCTGCTGCTTGGCCTTGCCGCCCGGAAACTGGTCCCGCTGTTCTGGCCGTGGGGCGATTTCCTCAAAGTTGGGGGGTCTTGCGCGTTCATGGCGGGCGTTGTGAGCCTCCTGCCGTCGACGGGCGGGTTTCCCGAACTTCTGCTCAAGGCGTCTTTTGGCGCAGCCGCCTATGGTCTGGCGGCCCTGTTGTTCGACGCCGCCGGCGTCCGTTCCGCCCTGCAGCAATTCATCGCCCGCCATGCCCGCAGCGTTTGACCGCGAAGGGCCATGACCGCTAAGTGACCCCGATGACCGACACGCCTGCCACCGACTCCCGGAAATCGATCCCGAAAGGGACCGGAAACGTCTGGACCGACATCGGTCCCGTGCTCGCATTCGTCATCGTGTTCAACGTGCTGCAGAACGGGCCGGAGGGGCCCGGCCTGTTCTCCAAGGACAATGCGATCTTCTGGGCGACCGGTGTGTTCATGGCGGCTGTCGCCGCCGCGATTGGCTGGACGCTGATGAAGGGCCGCAAATTGCCGCCCATGCTGATCATCACCGGAACTGTCGTGATGGTTTTCGGCGCCCTTACCCTGTTCCTTCAGGACAAGACCTTCGCCTTCATCAAGCCGACCATCATCAACCTGCTCTTTGCAGGCACGATCCTGGGCAGCCTCGCCATCGGCCGCAACATCTGGAAGACGGCGTTCGAGCACGCCTTCAAGATGCCCGACCATGCCTGGAAGATCTTCGCCCTGCGCTGGGCGGCCTTCTACGTCGTGCTCGCGATCGTCAACGAGATCATCTGGCGCAACTTCTCCGAACAGGTCTGGGCCAACTCGAAAATCTTCCTCTCCATCCCGCTGGCGATCATCTTCATGCTCGCCAACCTCCCCTTCCTGATGAGGCACAACATCGAGGATGGCGAAGGGGACGACAAGAAGAAGGCGCGCGATCCGGCCTGATCAGCGGAAAGCGGCAAATTCACCGAGCATCCGTCCCCACGCCGCCTCGTCCTCCAGCGTCCAGTCTGCGCCTGCAATGTCGCGGAATGCATTCCTCAGGGCGATGAAGAACGCATCGAAGCGGCCGGCCGGGACGCCATAGCCTTCATGGTGCATCCGCGAGGCTGCGATGATCTGCGGTGCAACAAGCCGGTCCCCGGCATGATCGAGGATGCATTCGAGCGCCTGTTGCATCATCGACGCGCGCACCTCTCCGCCCCGATCCATCACGAACAGGGCTTCGAGCTCGGGATGCGCTGCAAACAGTCTGGCATACACATCCGCCGTGGGATCGCCGCGACGCTCGGCCACGAGCGCCAGCATCGCTACGACCCGCCTGGCGTCCGCTTCCCTCACCGTGTCAGCGTCTCGCTTCCGGGCGGGTTGGTGAAGGGCGCAAAACCCGTCCGACCCTCGCTCGCGCGATAGTGCTCCAGCGCCCACCTCACTGAGGGAAAGGCCAGTTCCGCCCACGGAACATTTTCCCAGTCGAAAAGTCCGACGGCGAGACTTTCGGGTCCCGGCGACGGTTCGTTGATCAGCCGTGCACGGAAGAAAATCTGGACCTGGCCGATCCGCGGGATCGAATACAGCGCCAGCAGCGTCTCAACCTCCAGCTCGGCCCGCGCCTCCTCGCGCGCTTCGCGGCAGGCGCCCTGCTCGACGCTTTCACCAAGTTCCATGAAGCCAGCCGGCAGGGTCCAATACCCGGATCGGGGCTCGATGGCGCGCTTGCAGAGGAGCACCTGCCCATTCCGGTGGGCCACGACGCCCGCCACGATTCGCGGGTTCACATAATCGACAAACCCGCACGAATCGCACACCCGGCGGTGGCGATCCTCGCCCGGGGGCGTGCGCATCGAAAAAGAAACCGGCAAGGGTGTATCGCTCACAGCAGAAATATTATGCAGGTATGTGCATGGATGAACAGGTCGCCCTAGATAGGGCTTGTGGACGAGAGCGGCGGCAGGGTGATGATCTGCACCCGGAGCGAGGCGAGGCATGAAGCGTGAAGCTGCAAGGCGGCCGGCAAAGCGCGGCTCCCGCAATCCGGCGCCGCGCGAGGTGTTCCGCCTGTCGCGCTCGCCCTCCCACCTGCTCCGCCGGGCCGAACAGTTCGCCGCCGAGCTTTTTGGGCGCTCGGATCTGCACGACGGCGTGACCCTGCGCCAGACCGTGCTCCTGGCCGCCATCGCTGAGGCGGAGGGCGCAAGCCAGTCCGATCTCGTGCGCACCACCGGTGTCGATCGCTCGACGCTGGCGGAGATGATTGCGCGCATGGAGAAGCGTGGCCTGATCGCCCGGGCTGCAGCCGCCGGCGATGGCCGTGCGAAGTCGGTGCGGCTGACGCAGGAGGGCCGTCGCCGGCTCGAGGCCGCTCTGCCCGCGATACGCGATGTCGACCGGAACCTCCTGGCGGCCCTGCCCGCATCCCGTCGGGGCGCTTTCCAGGCGATCCTCCTGGAACTTGCCGAAACCGCCGATCAGGCCGCGGTGGACGCGCCGGACGAGCGGCCTGCCCGCAAGCCCCGGCGCCCGAAGCGCCCCGCCCGGAAAACCGTTGCCGCCAGACGGCCGCGCCAGCGCCGCTAGCCGCCGGCCGCTTTTGCCTGCTCGGCGCGATAGGCCGCGACAAAGTCGGCGACATCGGTATCGACGAAGTAGTTCCGCTTGGTCTTGATGATCTGGCCCTGCGCATCGATGAGAAAGCTTTCCGGCACGCCGGTGAGGCCGATGTCGATGCCAAGATCGCCCAGCGGATCAAGTCCCACGGACACGAAAGGGTTGCCCTCCTGCACCAGGATCTGCCGCGCGCCGTCCAGCCCGTTCGGGTCCTTGTAGAGGACGCCGATAATCTCGACGCCCTGCTGGCGCATCTCGACCAGCAGCGGATGCTCGAGCTTGCACGGCGCGCACCAGGTCGCCCAGAAATTCACCAACACGGGACGTCCGGCAAAGTCCGACAGTTTCACCTCGCCGCCCTCGAGCCCGGGAAGGGCGAACTGCGGCGCCGGCCGCATCGGCGAAATGAAGGAGGCTGGCGCCGGCGCCGGCCGTGAAAGCTGGATGAACGCCACGACGACGAGGCCTGCAAATGCCGCCAGCGGCAGGATGGCCCACCAGCGCTTCATGGCGCGTCTTCCTTCTCAGCCTCGGCGAGCCGTCTGCGCGCATTCGACACGCGCAGCGCCGACCATATGATCAGCCCGACGATCACGACCGCGCCGATGGCGTAGGAGGTCAGAACGTAGGGCGTATACTGCTCGTACTCGAACATCGGACTACTCCGCGGCCTGCCGGCGCTGCATGAGCATTTCGGCGCGCGTGTTCATGATCTCGGCGCGCATATTGAACAGGGTCAGCCCGCCGAAGAGGGAGAAATATCCCAGCGCCACGACGTACATCGGATACTTGAACTCGTCTGCCGCCTTCATCTTGACCTGGTGAAGCGTCGAGAACCATTCGACGGAGAACTGGATGATGGGCAGGTTCACCGCCCCGACCATGCAGAGGATCGCCGCCGCGCGGGCCGCCTTCTGCGGCGTATCCATCGCCTGCCAGATCGCGATGTAGCCGAGGTAGATGAAGAACAGCACGAGCACCGAGACGAGGCGCGCATCGCCCCACTCCCACCACGTGCCCCAGGTCGGATAGCCCCAGATCGATCCGGTCATGAGACCGAGCGCGGTCACTGCGGCCCCGATCGGCGCGGCTGACTTGGCCGCCACATCCGCCAGCGCGTGGCGCCAGATGAAGGACACAAGGCTCGCACCTGTCATGAAGGCGTAGCAGAACAACGACAGCCACATCGCCGGCACGTGCACGAACATGATCCGTGCGCTGTCGCCCTGCTGGAAGTCTTCCGGGACCACGAACAGTCCAAGATATGCGCCGACCAGGATGAGCAGGACCCCGAGCGCCGCGAACGGCCAGGCGAACCATGTCGAGACCGCCATGAAGCGGTGCGGGTTGGCGAAGAAGGACAGGACGGCCATGGGCCAGGCGCTCCGGACAGGGGGCTAGTCTAGTCGTATTGCCCTTGTGTGGGCTTCACATTCTCAGGATCGGCAAGGTCCATGGGGCTATCTAGTCAATCGCCATCCGAAGCGCCATGGCGGCTGCGAAGGGAGATGTCGCAATGCCGAACATCGCCACAGCCCCTGCCAGCAGCGCCGGCTGGCCCCAGTCGCCCCCGCCCGCCGCGGCATAAAGCGCCGCCGCCCCGAAAATCATGGCCGGCACGTAGAGCGGCAATGTGACCAGCGCGATGACCAGTCCGCCCCGCCGCAATCCCGCCGCCAGCGCCGCGCCGATCGAACCGAAGAAAAAGAACGCGAGCGAGCCCACCAGCGCCGCACCGATCACGAACATGACCTGTTCGGGCGGGCCCTGGAGCATGATCCAGAGTATGGGCGCAATCAGCGCCAGGGGAATGCCTGTGGCGATCCAGTGCGCCATCGTCTTGGCCAGCGCGATCCCCTCCATGGCGATCCCCGACCCGGCATAGGCGTCGAGCGTGCCGTCTTCGAGATCGGCCTGGAACAGCCGCTCCATCGGCAGGAGGCTCGCCAGCGCCAGCGCGATCCACATGACGCCCGGCCCCGCGATCTGGAGGTTGCCGATCTCATTTCCGACCGCGAACGGCGTCATGCTGGCGGCCGCAGCGAAAAAGCCAACCGGCAAAGCCGCGCCGCCGCCGCCAGACCAGGCCAGTTTCAGCTCCCGGGTGAAGACGGAGACCGAGCCGCTCATGGCGCCGCCTTCAGGGTTGAAAGATCCAGGATGCGCGAGGCGGCAAATCCCTCCCCATGCACCGCCGCGATCACCATGCCGCCGCCTGCGCGATGCTCCGCCACAAGCTGCATCACCAGCATGCGGCCTTCGGCATCGAGCGCCGCCGTCGGCTCGTCCAGCAGCCAGACCGGCCTCGGCTCGATCAGCAATCGCGTCAGCGCGAGGCGCCGTTTCTGGCCGGCCGAGAGCCCGCGTCCCGGCACGGCCCTGCGAGCAGCCAGCCCGACCCGCTTTATGGCGGCGTCCGCCACATCCTGTGGACGGCCGAAATAGCGCGCCCAGAAGCGCGCCTGTTCCAGCGCCGTCTCGGTCGGCTTCACCGCGTCGAGATGCCCGAGATAATGTCGATGGCCATCTTGATGCGCCCCTGAATAGCGCACTTCACCGGCAAGCGGCCGCGTCAGGCCGGCAAGGATACGCAGCAAGGTCGACTTGCCCGACCCATTGGCGCCCCGCAGCTCCAGCGATTCGCCCGCTGAAACCTTGAGGTTCAGCCCCTCGAACAGCACGCGTAGCCCGCGCGCCGCCGCAAGGTTTTCGGCCTCCAGGACCAGTTGCGAGGCGTCCGCGCCAGACACTTCCTTTACCCCTTCCGGTGCATTTGCTTCCCATAACGGCGTCCTGTAGGAACGCCGCCAGTGCGGGACGCCGCAGGCTCCCGGACCTCGAAGTTTCGATGCCCCGAAAGGCGCCCCAGCATGCCGTCCCTCGACAGTTTCAAGTCCCGCAAGACCCTCAAGGTGGGCGCCAAGACGTACGCCTATTACAGCCTTGAGGCCGCAGCGCAAAACGGACTTGGCGACATCTCGCGCCTGCCGGTGTCGCTCAAGGTCCTGCTGGAGAACCTGCTGCGCTTCGAGGACGGCAAGACTGTCACCCAGGCCGACATCAAGGCATTCGCCGCCTGGCTGAGTGACAAGGGCTCGGCTGAGGTCGAGATCGCCTACCGCCCGGCGCGTGTGCTGATGCAGGACTTCACCGGCGTGCCCGCCGTGGTTGACCTTGCCGCCATGCGCGACGCTGCCGCCAAGCTCGGGGCCAACCCGAAGGCGATCAATCCGCTCGTGCCCGTCGATCTCGTGATCGACCACTCGGTCATGGTCGATCACTTCGGCAAGCCAGATTCGTTCAAGCAGAACGTCAAGCGCGAATACGAGCGCAACATGGAGCGCTACGAATTCCTGAAATGGGGCCAGAGCGCGTTCGACAATTTCCGTGTCGTTCCGCCCGGCACCGGCATCTGTCACCAGGTCAACCTCGAATACCTCGCCCAGACCGTGTGGACGAAAGAGGAAGACGGCGAGATCGTCGCCTTCCCGGACACCTGCGTCGGCACCGACAGTCACACGACCATGATCAATGGCCTTGCCGTCCTCGGCTGGGGCGTGGGCGGTATCGAGGCCGAGGCCGCCATGCTCGGTCAGCCTGTCTCCATGCTCATCCCGGAAGTCATCGGCTTCAAGCTCACCGGCAAGCTGCCGGAAGGCGCGACCGCGACCGACCTTGTGCTCACCGTCACGCAGATGCTGCGCAAGAAGGGCGTCGTCGGCAAGTTCGTCGAATTCTACGGCCCGGGCATCGACAACCTCAGCCTGGAAGACCAGGCGACGATCGCCAACATGGCGCCGGAATACGGCGCCACCTGTGGCTTCTTCCCGATCAGCCAGGAGACCATCAACTTCCTCACCTCGACCGGTCGCCCCGCCGAGCGCGTCGCACTCGTCGAAGCCTATGCGAAAGCGCAGGGCTTCTGGCGCGCCGACATGAAGGACCCGGTCTTCACCGACACGCTGGAACTTGAGCTTTCCAGGGTCGAGCCCTCGATCGCCGGCCCGAAACGCCCGCAGGACCGCATCGTTCTGCGCGACGCCGCCGACAGTTTCGCGGTCGCGCTCGACAAGGAATTCAACCGCAGCGACAAGGCGAATGTGCGCGCGCCCGTCGAAGGCGCAGATTATGCGATCGGCCATGGCGATGTCGTGATCGCCGCCATCACCTCGTGCACCAATACCTCGAATCCCAGCGTTCTGGTGGCCGCCGGCCTGCTTGCCCGCAACGCCCGCGAGCGCAATCTCACCACAAAGCCGTGGGTCAAGACCTCGCTCGCGCCGGGCAGCCAGGTCGTCACCGACTACCTCGCCAAGGCCGGCCTCACGGATGATCTCGATGCGCTCGGCTTCAACCTCGTGGGGTATGGCTGCACAACCTGCATCGGCAACTCCGGCCCCCTGCCCGAGGCGATTTCAACGGCCATCGCGCAGGGCGATCTGGTCGCAACGTCGGTCCTCTCGGGCAACCGGAACTTCGAAGGCCGCGTGAACCCGGACGTGCGCGCCAACTATCTGGCCTCCCCGCCCCTCGTCGTCGCCTACGCCCTCGCCGGCTCGATGAATGTCGACATCACGAAGGACCCGATCGGCAAGGACGGCGCGGGCAAGCCGGTCTATCTCTCCGAGATCTGGCCGAGCACGAAGGAAGTCGCAGACACGGTGCGCGCCGTCGTGACCGCCGAGATGTTCGCCACGCGCTATTCCGATGTCTTCAAGGGCGACGAGCAGTGGCAGAAGATAAAGGTCGAGGGCGGCGCCACTTATGGTTGGCCGATGGCGTCCACCTATGTGCAGAACCCGCCCTACTTCACCGGCATGACGATGACGCCTGAACCTGTCACCGACATTGCGGGTGCGCGCATCCTCGCGCTCTTCGGGGACTCGATCACGACCGACCACATCTCCCCCGCCGGGGACATCTCTGCGAAGGGTCCGGCCGGCAAGTACCTGCGCGAACATCAGGTGCCGGTCACCGAGTTCAACTCCTACGGTGCGCGCCGCGGCAACCACGAAGTGATGATGCGCGGCACCTTCGCCAACATCCGCATCAAGAACCATGTCGTCCCCGGCACCGAGGGCGGCGTCACGAAGAAATTCCCCTCGGGCGAGCAGATGGCGATCTACGACGCGGCGATGGCTTACATCGCCGAGGGCGCCGACCTCGTGATCTTCGCGGGCAAGGAATACGGCACGGGCTCCTCGCGCGACTGGGCCGCCAAGGGCACGCGCCTCCTCGGCGTGCGTGCGGTCATTGCCGAGAGCTTCGAGCGCATCCACCGCTCCAACCTCATCGGCATGGGCGTTCTGCCCCTGCAGTTTGCAGACGGCGCCAGCTGGCGCAGCCTCGACCTGACGGGCTCTGAATCTGTCACCATTCTGGGTATCGCGACCCTGATGCCGCGCCAGATGGTGACGGTCGAGATCACCTCAGTCGACGGAACGAAGCGCACAGTCGAGGCCAAGGTCCGTATCGATACCGAAAATGAGCTGGATTACTTCAAGCATGGCGGCATCCTGCACTATGTGTTGCGCGAACTGGCCAGGGCGTCTTGAGTGGGCAAGGCTTCGTGATGAAGCGGTGATCGAGGGTCACGCCGTCTTGATTCGCGCATTTGGACAGGGGCGAGATAACGGGCTGAAATGAGATCGGTTCTTGCATCTCTCGCAGCGGCGCTCGTTGCGCTGGCCGCCCTTTCGCCCGCGGCCTTGGCGCAACGGGGCGGGATGGATGTGCCCGAACATGCGGTGCGGCCGGTGGTCATGGAACTCTTTTCCAGCCAGGGCTGCGGCAACTGCCCCGCCGCGAACGCCAACCTCGTGAAACTGGCTGAGCGTTCGGACGTGATCGCACTGACCTACCCGGTGGGCATCTGGGACTATCTCGGCTGGGACGACACGTTCGCGAGGCCCGAATTCACCGAGCGCCAGAAGCGTTACAACCGTGCGCTTGGCTATCGCGGTCCCTACACACCGCAGGTCGTCTACTCCGGCCGCCTGCACGGCCCCGGGACGAGCATCAAGGACATCGAGGAGCGCTTCGCCAAGCGCGATATCAGCCCCTATCCGGCAACGCTGGCGTTCGAGAAGGACCTCGTCGTCGTCTCTGGCGAACTGCCCGCAGATACGCTGAAGGCTGGCGTCATCCTCGTCCATTACCGTCCCGGCGTTTCCAACGTCACGCCCGGCGGCGGCGCCAACAAGGGCAAGGCGATGTCCTACTGGAATCTCGTCACCAAGTACGAACAGGTCGGTGAGTGGAAGGGCGGAACGCAGCGCTTCCCTGTCAAATGCACTTCGGGATGCGTGGTGATGGTGCAGAAGACCGGCTCGGAAGGCATGGTCATCGGCGCGCTGCAGAAGAAGTAGTCCGCCGCATCCCCTATTGCGCAACCGCCCCGAGCGGAGCGGCAAACGCCCCCCAGTCGAGTTCGGTAAGTGCAAAGGCCCACGGCGCGGCCCTCAGGTTGATCTCGCCTGCGCGTGCCGCCGCCTCGGCTCCCGCACCTTCAGCGACAGCTGCACTCACAGTGACCCAGCCACGTTCGCCGGCGCGCCAGGCGCGCGTCACGATGACCACCCCTGAAGCCAGGCGCGTGACGTGCTCGGCCAACGGCGTGCCGACCGCAACATCGCCTGCTGGCGCCACGTCCGTCGGCGCGAATCGCGTCACGGCTTCGGCCGTCAGCCTTGGCGCCAGCGGCGTGACGGTCTGGAGCCGGTCGTGGGGCGGCGCCAGAGCGAAGTCGCCATCAGCCTTGCGGACCAGGCGATAGCCCCGCCCCTGTCCGCTGCGCACCTCGACGCCGGCGATCTCCTTGGCTGCGACAGTGATGACGGAAAGATCGAGCCAGGCAGCCCCGCGCTGCAAGGGCGGCAGGACTGCACCGGCGACGGCCCAGGCCTGCAGGTCATCGGGCCTGCGCACATAGGACCGTCCATCGCGATGGCCAACCAGCAGTTTGGCGAAGCTGTTGCCGCGCCCGTCGCCCACCTCCAGCAGCGCGCCCGTCCCACCGGCAGTGGGGTCACCGAGCCCGATGCGGTCGAACTTGCGTTCATCGCGCGTCATCGCCTCGGCATGGACCATGTTCGCAAGCGCTTCGGTGAGGTCCTGGATTTTTGCATCCGTGACCGGGTAGGAGCCCTTCTCGGAGAGAACCCAGCCATCGTCATTGCGTACGAGGTGGTAGCTCTCCTCCTGCGTCGTCACCATGATCAGCTGGATCAGCGATTGCTTGTCCGCAAACCCCGGCAGGATGAGGCGACCGATCTCCGAGCGCTGCAGGTCGCTGGCCGCCGGCATCCAGGCCAGCGCGCCGAATGCGATCGAGGCAACGGCCGCAGCGCCTGCGACCAGCAGGGTCCGTCGCCGGGTTGTTGCTCGCGCCGCGCTCATGCCGCGCTCCCTCGCTTGCGTCCCCGCAACAGGAAGACCGCCAGCCCGGTCAGGCCAACAAGTATCGGCGGCAGCCAGACATTGAGCAGCACCAGCTGGCTCTCGAGCGCATCGATGTCGCGCCGGAACGCACGCTCGACGCCGCGCAGCTGGCTGCGGATTGCAACCGCCTGCGTCCGATAATCGCCAATCTCGGCGAGTTCTTCCGGCGTCAGCGCGGCGCCGCGTGCGCGCCGGGTTTCCAGCGCCTCGATACGGTCCTCGGCCTCGGCCAGAAGCGTCTCGAGCCGCTCCTGTTCAGCGAACAAACGCACCCGCGCGGCTTCGCGCAGCTCATCCACCCGCGCCATCGGCCGCGCCGCCGGCGCGCGCGAGCGCAGTTCGGTGAGCGCCGGATCGCCGCCGAGATTGTCGAGGGCGTTGAGCACGAAAGCCGCATTGTCCGCCAGCGGCTGGCCCGACTGCGGATGCACGAAGAAGCTGTCATCGAACATGTCAGTATCGGCGAGAAGGATGACCTGCGCGTCACGCTTCGACCCCGAGATAAATGGCGGCAGTCGCGCCATCTCCTGCCGCTGCTGTTCCGCCAGCGTGGGATCGGCGGCGGCGAGCGGCGGCCCGGTGAATGTCGACCGCAGCGGGCCCGACAGGCGGCCAGCCAGAACCTGCTGCTGGCCCGAAGGCGCGTAGGCCTCCAGCACCTCACGCGGCCCCGGATCGCTCGCCGCAAACGCAGCCGGCATCAGTGCAGCCTCGCGGCTCGTCGATACCAGCGGCTCGAATGTCACGCCGGTGGGCGGTCGCACGATCAGTCGCCCCGACGCGCCAAAGTTGATCGGCCGCGAAAGGTCGGCCGTAATGACATCCTTGCGCGACACCAGCGGCGGCGGCGGAGCTGGAAACAGTGGCTGTCCGACCTGCACCACGCGGCCGGCGCCCAGCTCGATGTTGACCGGCAGGGCTATGGTCGAATCCGCGACGACATCAGAGGCGGGTTCAAGGCCGAACATGCTCGCAAGCCGGCCGAGCGTCGATGTAGCAGGCGCCCCGCCCTGCTGCGCCAGCGCCGCCCGCGACACCGGATCGATGGCAATCAGCGCGGCGCCCTTGTTGAGCAGGAACTGGTCGATGAGGTAGGTCTGCCATTCCCCGAGGGCTGGCGGGTGCACCATCAGAAGGACATCCGTTCCTTCCGGAAGCGCGCGGAAGTCGGTGTCGACGATGACAATCTCGTAGGCGCGCGCGCCCTCGCGCAGAATGAAGGCCGAGCCCTGTTCGGTTGGATGCAGCCGGTAAGGCAGGAGCGTGGAGAGCACCGCCACCTTTGGCGGAGCGGGATCATCGAGCTGCGAGATCAGTCGCACCAGCTCGTATTCGAGCAGCGCGTCGCGCTCGGGGGCGAGGAAGGGAATGGTGATGGTGTCGGCCGACGTGTTGCGCCCGATGATGCCGAAATAGAGCGGTTCCCCGCCATCTGCGGGCGCTGGCGAGAGCCCGGCCGCCCTGACACGATCTTCTTCTTCGGAGAAGGGTTCAGGCTCGGTCTCGTGCAGTTTCACCTTGCCTTCGCTTTGCGCCGCGATCTCGGCCATCAGTTGCCGGACGCGGTCGGCGTGCGCGCGGATTGCCGGATACTGCGCGCCAAGCGAGCGTGAATAGACCAGCTCGAGCTCGACCGGTTCGATCAGGCGCTGCACGACGCGCCTGGCCGAGGTCGACAGTGTGTAGAGCCCGTTGGCGGTGAAGTCCGCGCGCGCGCCGCCGAGCCATTTCCACGAGGCGAGGTTGAGCCCCGTAAAGATCGTGACCGCGGCAAGGCTTGCGAGGACGGCGTAGTGGCGCCTGCGCATTATCCCCCCTTCCGCGCAGCGACCCAGACGGTGTTCAAGGTCAGCCACAGGCCAATGAAGCCGAGATTGTAGAAGAGTGAGCGCAGCTCGAGAACGCCGCGCTGGGCAGCCTCGAAATGCGTGAGCAGCGAGAAGGACGCCAGCATGTCCGCTGCGCCGGATCCAAGCGCGCCTGCGACCACAGGCAGACCAGCCGCAGTGAACAGGAAACCTATTGCGACAGCGAGAACGAACGCCACCACCTGATTTCCGGCGGCCGCTGACATGGCGCAAGCCACCGAAAGGTAGGCGCCGGCCATCAGGAAGCTCATGAGATATCCCAGCGCGATCGCCGCGTTGTCCGGCGCGCCCAGCCAGTTGACCGAGATCCACATCGGCGCGGTGAGCAGCAATGCCGTGCCCGCGAGCGTCCATGCGGCAAGGAACTTGCCCACGACCAGCGCCCAGGCCGGCGCGGGAAGGGTCATCAGCAGTTCGAGCGTTCCGCCACGCGCCTCGTCCGCCCACAGCCGCATCGCGATCGCCGGCAGGAAGACAAGGTAGAGCCAGGGATGGAACAGAAAGAAGGATGACAGATCGGCCTGTCCAGCCTCGAAGAAGCGGCCGATCTCGAACGTGAAGGCCCCCAGCGAGAGAAGGAAGATCGCCATGAACACATAGGCGAGCGGCGTCAGAAAATAGGCCTGCAGTTCGCGCAGGTAGATCGCGCGGATCGCATCGCCAGACTGTCGCGCCGCCTGCGCCAGACTGCTCATGCCGCCCTCGCCCCGTTTGCCGTGACGCGCGTCAGGGCATGGAAGGCGTCTTCGAGCTTTCCGCTCGGGGTCTTCGCAGCAAGACCTGACGGCGTCGTGTCGGTCACGATGGCGCCGCGATCAATCAGGACGACACGCGAACACATCGCCTCCACCTCATCGAGCTGATGTGTCGAGATCAGGATCGACTTGCGCTCTGCCATGCGCCGGATCAGCGCACGCATCGCCACCTTCTGGTTGGGGTCGAGGCCGTCCGTGGGTTCGTCGAGAACCAGCACGGCCGGGTCGTGCACCAGCGCGCCGGCCAGGGCGACGCGTCGGCGAAAGCCCTTTGACAGCGTCTCGATGCGTGCGCCCATCACCCCTGCAATGCTGGCGTCCTCGGCCACCCGCGCAATCGCATCCCTCGTCGCGGCGGACGAAAGCCCATGCGTGCGTGCGAGGAACCGGAGGAAGGTCTTGACCGTGAGATCGAGATAAAGCGGCGCGCCCTCCGCAAGATAGCCAAGCGAGCGCTGCGCGGCCGTGCGCGCCGTGATGATCGAGGCGCCGCTGATGTGGGCGTCGCCTGCGTCAGGCTCGAGAAAGCCCGCGATCATTCGAAGCGTTGTCGATTTGCCCGCCCCGTTCGGCCCGAGGAAGGCAACCGCCTGCCCGGCGGGGACTGAGAAACTGACCTCGCATACAGCCTCACGCCGGCCGAATGATTTGGAAAGACCGGAGACTGTCAGCGCGTCCATGCAAACCGTCGGTTGAGGGCACGCGCGAGTGCTATCACACGCGCTGATTCCCGGGCGACGCCAACAAAGCAGCCGCGCGTGAATAATCGCCCAACACCAGCAGAGGCGTGCGGCGGTCGAGCTGCAGTCGCGCCATCGCTGGCTTATTCAGTTTCGGGTTTTGGGGATGAGGTGTCGGGCGAACCGTCAGTCGCAACCCTGGGGGGCTGGGGGGCTGTTGGGTCCAAGGTCGGCGTCTTAACCATCCGCCCGACACAGACAACTTGAACGGGATCGGTGGCTTTGGCTAGTCCGAAATGCGGTCCAATTGCGAAATCTTCGTAATGATTGCAGACTTATTACTGACCCCAAGCTGACCCATAACGGGTCAGCACCCAGGACCCAACATGACGCAGCAAACGCCGGGCGCAGCAAGCACGATCCAGAGCCCCGGCCAGACCCCTGCAAAAGCGATATGGTTCGACCGTCGCGAGCTCGACCAGCTTCTCTGGACGTACGGAAAACTGGTCTCTGCAGGCGAATGTCGCGACTACGCCATCGGCGCCTTCCGTGACCATGCTGCCTTCTGCATGTTCAAGCGCGCCGCCGAGGCGCCGACCTGGACTGTCGAGAAATGGCCGGAGCTCGCGCGGCGCCAGGGCGCGTTCGTACTGACCAACGCCACGGGCCAGGTGCTCAAGCGTGGGCATGAGCTGGCGCCCGTTTTGGGTTTCTTCGACCGCAATCGATTCCAGCTCGTCGAGTGACCGATCCGTGGGTTGGCCGAAACAAAAAGGCCCCGGACAGATGTCCGGGGCCTTTCGTTTGTCCGCCTGTCAGCGCTGCTATTCGCGCGAGGACAGGAACATGAGGACGATGCGGAACATGTTCACGAACGAGATGAAGAAGTTCAGCGCACCCCAGTTCGTCATCACGGCGAGGCTGCGCGCATCGCCGCCGAACTGATAATAGCCTTCCTTCAGCTGCTGCGTTTCAACCGCGATCAGCACAGCCGAGAGGCCGAACACGGCGCCCATGATGATCCACTCGAACATCGAGGACGGCGGCAGGATGAAGTTCAGCAGCGACATCGCCAGCACGCCCCACGTGGCCATCATGGCGAACGAGCCAAGGCCCGACAGGTCGCGCTTGGTGGTGTAGCCGAAGAGCGAAAGCGCGCCGAAGGCTGACGCCGTAATGAGGAACGCCTTGCCCATCGTGAGATAGGTCAGGTTGTCCATCTGAATCCCGCCACGGGTGGCGAGGTCAAGTTCAACTCCGGAGGAAGCCGCCTGCGCCGCCGTCACCCAGATCCCAAGGCCCAGGCCCATCAGCACAACGATCGTCCAGTACATGATGCCAGTCGCCAGAGGCGACGGGTTCTTCATGAAGAACATGGAGCCGAGCATCAGGACGATCGGACCCCACTGCACGACGTAGTAGAGCGGCGTGCCGAACACGAGCCCGCCAACCGCAGGAAGCAAGGTCGCGAACGCCATCGCGCCGGCGAGCGCGATACCGAGCGCCAGCTTGTTGTAGACGCCGAGCATGAACGTGCGCAGGCCGGCGTCCGTGGACATGTCGCCCGTCTGCGCGCCTGTGCGCGCCTGGGCATATTGGAAGTCAGCCATAGTGTCTGTTTCAACCCTCTGTTGCGGCGGAAGCCCGCCATTGCCTTCGGATAATGGTGTTTGGGGGTTTCGTTTGCAAGCAAATCCGGGGTCTGAGGAGGTCAGCTGGCGACACCGTGAACGCTGTAAACACAGTGCTAACCCATGAATCCCTGCTGGAGCGGCGCGCGCAGTCCTGTAAGCGAAGTTACGCATCCTTGGTGGCTTACGCGGAGGCGTTGGAGCTGCCTTGCATTGCGCTCCTTCGCGCGAAGCGTATTCAGGCCCATCATGAGTTTGCGCCTGTTCCTCGCCATCCCGATCCCCGACGACATTGCCGAACGACTCCTGACGCTCGAGACCGATGTGCCGGGCGCGGCCTGGCGAACGGTCGAGCAGCATCATCTCACCCTTCGCTTCATTGGCGAGGTCGACGAGCCAACCGCGCGCGACATCGACACGGAACTTGGCCGCATCCTCGCCGCGCCTTTCGAAATTTCGCTGCGCGGGGTGGGGAGTTTCGGGGGCCGCGAGCCGACAGCGCTGTGGGCGGGCGTAGACGCGCCGGCGGACCTTGCCCGCCTTGTCGCCAGCTGCGAGGCCGCCATCCGCAAGGCCGGCCTGCCGCCCGAAGGCCGGAAATACAGGCCGCACGTGACCATCGCCTACCTCAACGGCACGCTCGACCATGAGGTTGCCCACTTTCTGGCGGACGCTGCCGAGTTCCGCACGCGCGCCTTCCTGGCCGATCATTTCTGCATGTATGCCTCGCGCCCGACACGTTCGGGCAGTCACTACAGCGAAGAAGCCGTCTATCCGCTCGCGGGATGAACCGACGCTTCGTCCGTACACGGATATCGCTGTCCTGACCAAATTGTCCCCATGTTCGGCGCGCCCGCAGCTTGCTGGCGCCTCTGCGTGCGCCGGGACCTGGGGCCATGCGCGCTGCGCTGGAGCTGCAAAATGTCCCGCGCCGACATGGGCAGCTCGCCACATTCAGAATGCGCGCCGGTGAACAGGGAATGGCGCAGCCTGAAGTGTGCATCGCGGCACACGGCCGTGTTGCATCAGCCGCACTGGCGCGCCATGGCGGCTTGGGTGCACGAGCGCGACCGGACGGCTGCGCTCCCGTACTCTGCCCTCAGGCCTGCGCGCCGAGAAAAAGCGCGCGCACGAATTCGCGATAAAGATTTATCTGGCGCGGGAGGGCTTCGGGCTCCTCGAGCGCCTTTGACAAGACGATTGCACCGTCCGCAAGCGCAGACAGCATGTCGGCCACATCCCCAAGGTCGACGGGGAGTTTTGGCGGATAGCGCTCAGCAATCCTCTCGAGCCGCGTCCGGAATCGCTCGCGCCAGGCAAGGATGCCGGCGGCGTTGAGTTCGCGAACACGCCGGTCGAACTGGCGGTCCTGATAGCAATAGGCTGCTGTCAGGCATCCCGGATGCGCATCCGGGAGGTTCTCGAACATCTCGGCGAACAGCTTGAGCGCGATGAGGAAGGCGTGAAGCGGGTCTTCGGACAGTTCGTCGGCGCGGGCAAACAGATTGTCGAAGAGCGCACGCTCATGTTCGAGATAACGTTCGAGCAGGGCGTGTGCGAGTTCGCCCTTGTCGGCGAAGTGGTAGAAGAAGCCGCTCTTGGTGATGCCGACCTGGACGATGATCTCCTCGATCGAGGTTGCGGCGAAACCCTTCTGGAGCACGCCGGCCTGGGCAACATCTAGAATGCGCTGGCGTGTATCGCCGGGCGCGGCAGATGGAAGGTTGGTGCTGCGAAGCGTGGCGTGGACCATCGTCCTTGTCCCGGCGCCCGTCTGGCGGGGCGCTTGTCATGGCGCGGAAGACCGGCGCCGGTGGGGCTTCAAGCCTGCAAATCCGACAAGAGCAAGGCAAGCCACCATGAGAATTTCTCCCGGCGCCTGCGACCGCCAACAAAAACGCCGGTCCTTATCGGACCGGCGCTGCAATTTCTGCCTGTGGCGCGGGATCAACCCTCAGAGTCGTCCTTGCCGCCACCGACCTTCTCGGCGATGCGGGCCCGCTTGCCGGTGCGGCCGCGCAGGTAGTACAGCTTGGCGCGGCGCACCTTGCCCTTGCGGCGCACTTCGATGGTATCGATGGACGGGGAGTTGAGCGGGAAGACGCGCTCGACGCCCTCGCCGAAGGAGAGCTTCCGCACGGTGAAATTCTCGTTCACGCCAGCGCCGGCGCGGGCGATGCAGAGGCCCTCGAAGCCCTGGATGCGCTCGCGATCGCCTTCCTTGATCTTGACGTTGACACGCAGCGTGTCGCCCGGGGCGAAGTCCGGGATCGTCTTGCCTTCGGTGACGCGGGCGATTTCCTCGCGCTCGAGGGTCTGGATGAGGTTGGCGGCCATGGGTCAGGTCTTTCAGTCGCGGGGTTTTGCGGCCTTCCCCGGCTGAGGGGGGGCATCCCGGAAAGCGGCGTATAAATCGGGTCTTCTGGCTTTAGTCAACTCCTCGGCCTGATTTCGTCGCCAGGCGGCGACTTTTGCATGATCTCCGGAGGTTAACACGGCGGGAATCTCGCGCTCTTCCCAGACCTGAGGCCTTGTATAGTGGGGGTGCTCCAGGAGTCCGGCCTCGAAGCTTTCCTGGGCGAGGCTGTCCGGGTTCCCGGCCACGCCAGGCAGCAGACGGACGCAGGCTTCGATCAAGGCCTGGGCCGCAACCTCCCCGCCCGCCAGGACGAAATCGCCGAGCGACACCTCCTCAAGGCCCCGCGCCTCAATCACGCGTTCATCCAGCCCTTCGAACCGTCCGCACAGCAGGATCGCGCCGGGGCCAGCGGCGAGCTCGCGCACGCGCTCCTGGGTCAGCGGCCGGCCGCGCGGCGACAGGTAGATGCGTGGCCGGCCGCCCTGCTCAATGCTGTCGATTGCGGCCGCGGCCACGTCGGCGCGCATCACCATGCCGGCGCCGCCGCCGGAGGGCGTGTCGTCGACCGTGCGGTGCCGGCCGAGGCCGAAGCTGCGGATGTCGACCGTCTCAAGCCGCCACAGGCCCTCTCTCAGTGCGGCGCCGACGATGGACACGCCCAGCGTTCCGGGGAAGGCCTCGGGATAGAGTGTGAGACAGGTGACGCTGAAGCTCATGGCGACCGTTAGCGCGGGCGCCAGCTGATTGCACCTGCTGTTGCCTACTTGTTGGGCCCCGCCCATCGATGATATCGGAAACTCATACGTTTCCGACTTTCTCCAATCAATCCCCGTGGGAGGACTGAACCTTGAAACTGAAACTTGCGCTCTGCCTCGCTGCTGTCATGGCCGCGCCCGCCTTCGCCCAGGAACCGCCGTCGGACACCATCAAGGCCGTTGTCGAGAAGGGCGTCACCATGGATGTGCAGGGCAATGTCGGCGACATCGAATACAAGCCGGACGGCACGTTCTCTGGCTTCGACGGCATGTTCGCGGGCACCTACAAGACAGACGGCAACAAGCTCTGCATCACGGTGGAAGCGTTCGGCCTTGTCGATCAGTGCCAGGCCTATCCGGACGGCAAGAAGTCGGGCGACTCGTTCGAACTCACCTCTGACATGGGCACGATGCAGGTGACGATTCGCTAATCTGCTGAGCTGCACCTGACCCCTTGCCTGAGGTGTCGAGTAGCGGTTGTATGCAGCTTGACACCATCAAGTCTGAAGGGTCTGGGAGATACAACATGAAAATCGCTAAATCGCTTCTGGCCGCCACGGCCGCTCTCGTCGCCATTCCTGCCTTTGCACAGACAGCGCCATCGGACACGATCGCGCTGGTGCTCGAGAAGGGCGTCACGATGAGTGTTGCCCAGATGGGCATCACGGGCGATGTCGCCTACAAGCCGGACGGCACCTTCTCGGGCTTCGATGGCCAGTATGAGGGCACCTACAAGGTTGATGGCTCCAAGCTCTGCCTGACAGCGCCGGCGGTCGGACAGGACAACACCTGCTTCGACTATCCGAACGGTCAGAAGTCGGGCGACAAGTTCAAGATCACCGACCCGAATGTCGGCGAGATCGAGATCACCATCAAATAGGTCCGACCTCGCAAGAGGCCGAGTTTGTGGCGGGCGCTCCTTCCGGGGGCGCCCGCCCTGCTTTATGGGGTGAGCCTGCGCGAGGCTTTACAGATTGTGATGTGGCGCAGGCCGCCGCGGCGCCGCAGAATGTCGCCCATGCGGACAGGCGCGCGCCAGTCGGGATGGAGAGCTGCGGCGATCGTGGCGGGGTTACTCGCAGCGCCCGTCCTGTCGGCTTGCGAGAGCGTCTACGAAGCGCAGGCCGTCAGCGATCACCCGGCCCCCGGCAAGCTGGTTGAGGTCGCCGATGGCCGCCGCATCCAGATCGACTGCCGTGGGGCGGGCGCGCCCACCGTCGTGTTCCAGTCAGGCGGCGATCTCATGGGCGCGCTTGGCTGGGGGCCGGTGCTGGATCGGGTTGCCGAAAAGTCGCGCGCCTGCGCCTACAGCCGCGCCGGCATTCTCTGGAGCGACCCGGCGCGGGGGGCTTTCGATCCGCAGGAAGTCGCAAGCGATCTTCGCGCAGCGCTCAGGGCAGCGGGCGAAGAGGGGCCTTACGTGCTGGTCTCGCATTCGCGCGGCGGGCTCTACAGCATGATATTTGCGGGGCTCTACAAGGACGAGATTGCGGGTCTGGTTTTCGCCGATTCCTCCCATCCCGATCAGGAGGCGCGTTTCCGCGCGGCCGGCGTCAGCGTCGGCGACTATGTCTCGCTGGCGCAGGAATTCGCCCTCGCCTTCAAGTGGACGGGCCTGATGCGCCTGTCGGATTATCCTGCAGACCCCTCGATCAGTGACACGGTGCGCGCCTTCTACCCCAAGTCGGCGGAGGCGAATGCTCGGGAGGCGCGGGCGCGAACGATGACCATGGCGGAGGCTGGCCGGCACCGCGACCTCCAGAACTGGCCGGTCGTCGTGCTGGCGCGCGAACTTCCAGCCCAGACACAGGCGCGCGAGCGTGCGGATGCCCACGACGCTTATCTGCTGTCAGCCGACGGCCTGGTTGCGGGTTCGGATACGCCGGAGAGCGAAGTTGTGTGGCGTCGGTTGCAGGCGGACCTTGCGACCTGGTCGAGCCGTGGCCGACTGCAGATCGTGCCGGAATCCAACCACGCCTTCTTCTTTCACAAGCCTGACGTGATCGTTGCAGCTGTTGAGGAAGTGCTGGCGGCTAGCCGGGTGGTGCGGCGGGGACCGCCTCGGGCGAATTAGGGGCGGAGGGGTTCTTCGCGACAATCGCGGTCGCTGCCATGTCCCCTGACACATTGCCAACCGTGCGGAAGATGTCCGGCACGGCTTCGACGGCGACGAGCAGGCCGAGCAGTTCGATCGGCACGCCCATCGCCATCGAGATCGGCGCCACGCTCGCGATGAAGGAAATCTCGCCTGGCAGGCCGACCGAGCCGATGCTGATCGCGATCGCAACAAGGCCGCCAACAATGATTGCGCCGGGCGAGAGTTCGACGCCGAGAGCTGCTGCGCAGAAAAACACGACGCCCAGATTCGCAACCGGGCTGGTCATGCGGAAGACTGCGACCGCCATCGGCAGGACGAGATTGGCGACGCGCTCGGGCGTTCCCAGACCATCACGGGCGCGCTCGACCATCAATGGCAGGGAGGCAAGCGAGGAGCGGCTTGAGATGGCCACCGCCAGGATGGGGGCCATGGTGTTGATGAAGCGGCCAGGCTTCGCCCCGCCCCAGAGGAAGGCGAACAGGAAGGCGATCGGCACGATCGCGGCGGTCACGCCGGAGACCAGAAGGATATAGTGCAGGATGAGACCTGCGATGCCGACGCCTGCGGTGAGACCGACGCCCAGCGCGAGCGCGAAGACACCGACCGGGGCAGCATAGAGCACCCAGCGCACGATGATGATCATCGTGTCCGCCACGGCGCGAAAAAACGCGACCATGGGCGCGCGCTGGGCGGCCGGGAGCTGGGTCGCGGCGAAGCCGAAGAACAGCGCGAACACTACGAGCGGCAGGATGGCGCCCTCGGCCGCGGCGGCGACCGCGTTGGCAGGCGCGAGCGCAGCGAGCCACTCGCCAAGGGTTGGAGGCATGGCGGGCTGGATCGCCTCGCCGCCGGCGCGCGCGATGAAGCCGGCGGCAGCCGTCGGATCGACCGGCGCGAAGGAGAGGAGCGCCGGGAAGATCAGACAGGCAAAGGCGGTCGCTGAGGCGAGAAGCACGCCGAAGACGAAGATGGCGCGCGCGGCGAGCCGGCCGCTGGAGGCGGCGTCGGCCACCGAGGCCACGCCAGTGACGAGCAGAGAGAACACCAGCGGGATCACGGTCATGCGCAGGAGGTTGAGCCAGAGGTCGCCGACATGCTCGAGCTGGATGGCGAACTCGCCGATGGCGGCATCCCCCGTCCCGGCCGCCCATGTGCCGGCGGCGATGCCCGCCACAAGCGCCAGCAGCGTGATGACGCTGAGCCATTTCAACATGGAGGAGCTCCCCGGCCGCAATGCCGCGATGCTAAAGGAATGGGTGATGGTCCGCCACGCGCAGACTATCTGACGATCGGCAGAACGATGTAACTCGGTTCGCTGCGCGAGTGTCGAACCTGGTTGGTGGCGACCAGCCCCTGGGTCTCGAACTCGTTGCGCCCGCCGGTGTTGAGGTTGCGGGCGTATTTCGGGAAGGAGGAGGACGTTACCTCGACACGGATGCGATGGCCGGGCAGGAAGGTGTTGGCCGTGGTCATCGGCGTGAAGTCGAGCTTGTAGGTCCTGCCCTTCTGCATGAAGACCTCGCGGTCATAGCCTTCGCGGAATCGGGTGCGCAGGATCGTGTCGTCGAGAATGTAGGCCGTCCCATCCGGCGCGACATCGACAAGCTTCACGGCGAAGTCGGTGTCCTTCACGTCGGATGCGACGTGCAGGACGGCATCGACATACCCGGCGATCGTGACGGGGGCTGTCAGCACGTCCGAGGTGTAGACCAGCACATCATGGCGCGCTGCGACCGGTCGCTGGTCGAAGGCGCCCGGCACGACGACACCGCCATTGCAGCAGTCGCCGCCGCCAATGGTCTGGACGGGATTCTTCGGGTCGTAGACGAAGGTGTCGGCCGGCTCGTTGCCGGGAGCTGTAAATGACAGCCTGCCATCGCCGAACATGGAGTTCGCCCGGCCGCCCGAGCGCAGATAGAGCCTGGTTTCGACGACGCCTTCGGGCGGCCAGCGATCGGCGGTCTTCCACTGATTGTCGCCCATCGAGAAGTAGCGGATCTTCGGCGTGTCTGCGAACGCGGCCGCATCGTTCTTGAGAAAGCGGTCGAAGAATCTCCAGACTTCGCCGCTCACATCCATCGTGGCGTCGCCAAGGTCGCGGTCGCCCGACTTGAAGTCGGGACCCAGCGCCGCGTAGGCGCAGTGAACGCTGGGGCCGACGATGGCGTACTGGTTGTCGCGCGTCTCGGCGTCGAGGCCGGTCTTCGTGGCGTGGGTATAGAGTGCCATGTTGGGGCCGATCGATACGTCGTACCAGGAATTGTACCAGAGCGCAGGAACGCCCCACTTTTCGTTGTCGTGATAGAGCCCGCCCTTGAACCACTCCGGATCATCGGGCAGCGCGCGGGCGATCAGCTTTTCGTTCGTGCCGGCCGGCTCGCCGAGCGAGGTGAGGAGCTCGGCGTAGGGCAGATGCCAGACATGCTTGGCCCAGGTCACATCCGGCTTCTTCGGATTGAGGTCTGAGTATTGCGAGATGTACTGCCGTGTCCTGGCGTCCAGTCCTTCGGGAATCTGGGCGCGCAGCGGGTTGTCGACGCCGTAGAGCCATATCGAGAACAGCGTGCGCGGCACCCCGCCGCGATACCAGTTTCCCTGCTCGTGGAATTCCCCGACGCGGCCGATGCCGGCCCCCGAGGCCATGGGCGCCATCGCCGCGTGGGCCGGATGATTGGTCGCGGCGAGCTGCAGCTGCCACTCGGCCGTCGACGAACATCCGAAGGTTCCAACCTTCTTGTTCGACCAGGGCTGGTTGGCAATCCAGGTGAGCGCGTCATAGCCATCCGTGCGCGGATGCCCGAGAATCTCGAATTCGCCCTCGGAAAAGTAGCGGCCGCGCTCATTCTGGTAGATCACCGCATAGCCGCGGTCGATCGCCTCGGCGACCTGGCGCAGCGAGCCGCCCTGCAGCGTTTGCATGTTGTAGGGCGTCCGGATGAAGATGGTGGGAACGCCTGCCGTCTTGTCCTTCGGTCGATAAATGTCGGTGGAGAGATGGACGCCGTCGCGCATCGGCATTCGCACCTTCTTTTCCACGATGGCGCGTCGGACCAGCTCGGCCTCGAGCGCGGCGTTGGTCCATTTCGAATAGTCTGTATAGCCGCCCGTCTCGCTGGTGGAGATCAGTGGCGCAGGGCCCGTCTGTGTGAGAGCCGGCGCTGCAAGCAGCCATGATCCTGCAACTGCCAATGCAAGGCAGATCAAAGCGGCGTTCTTCATGGCAGGGGCCTCCCGGTCGAGGCACTCTAGCAGCCGGGCCGATGCCGGGGGAAGCGCCGCCAATCTTGCGGTTCGCATTGCCGGATGGCTGCGCTATAGGAGCGGGGGATGACCCCTGGGGCTGCAGAACAGAGCGAAGGCGCCGCACGACCCGACGCAGGGGCGATGCGCGCGGCTTTCCTGGCGTTCGCCGTTCTTGCAAGCGTCATGTGGATCGGCATCGCGATCGGCGCCAATGCCCGGACGCCGGGCGTGGTCGGCCTCGCAGCAACGCTGTTCGGCGGGCTGTTTGCGTCTGTTCTGACAATCGCCATCGGCGGCGCCGTGGCCCTGGGCCTCGCATCCGTTCCCGCACGAATGGCCCGCCCGCCTGTTGATGCGTCCGATGCCGCCCTGGCGCCTGCGCTGGTCGAACTCGAGGCCCGGCAGACGCCCGTCGCCCTCAGGCTGCGCGAGCGCGCCGCATGGCGCGCGCCGCTTGGCGCAGCCGCGGGGATCGCGCTCTGGTGTGTGGTCGTCACCCTCGGCGCGCCCGGAGGCGTACTCGACTTCTCCGCGGTGATCCTGGGCGGGGGTCTTGCCGGCTATGGCTGGGCGCTGGCGCAGGCGGCCCGCGAGAACCGGGACGTCTATCTCACCCGTGCAGTCGATGTTCTGGCGGGCGGACTGGGCGCCTTTAACTGGCGGACAGGGGCGAGCGTCGAAACAGCCGGGTTGCAGGCGGCGGGTCTCCTGCCGGCGCCGATCGCCGGCCTGAGGACGCAGGGGGAAATCGCCGGCGTCCACGCTGGCTTGCAGCTTTGGATCACGCCTGTCGAAGCTGTTCCACCACCGGGCGCCGACACCTCGTCCGCCTTCAAGGGCCTCATCGTCGACATCGACATGGGCCAGATCGCGCCCGCGACGATGGAGGCGCTTCTCGCCGCGCGGCCCGCGCTCGTGGCCCTGATCGAACAATTGTCGACGCTGCCCCAGCTGGGCGCTCCGCGGAGCGCGATGGTGTCGAACCGGCTCCTGCTGCTCATTCCGGAAACCGGAACGCCGCGGGTCTTCGATCCTCCGGCGCAGGCGGGCGCGCAGGCTGCAACCCCTGCCCTTGCCCGTGTGCGCCAGGTGATCGGCGCTGTGCTGCACGTCGTTGAGGGTGCAGCTGCTCCGGCGCAGGCCTGACTCAACAATCCCTTGTTTCGCCCCAATTGACGCCGCTGCACGGCCCTAATCGGCTGCGACAAGTTGTGCACGACGGGACCGGAGACCGGCCCCGCGGGACAAGCCCGGGGACACGCGTGCAGACCTCGATCCGCCTTCTCCTGACTGCGCTGCTGATCAGCGGCGTGACGTGGGCGGCTGCCGGCACGCTGCCGCCGCAGGCTGGCCCGCAAGCCGCCAGCCTCGCCTTGCCAAGCCCTTAAGCGATCAACTCTCCTGGGGATCCCACATGAAAGCCCGCACCGCCCTCACCGCCATCCTCGCTCTCGCAACAGCAGGCGCGTTGACCACAACTGCCGCCCTCGCCAAGCCGCCGCGCCATCCGGCGGTGCACTCCTACATCCTCCTCGACCGGACGGGATCGATGGAGCCGATCTGGTCCGAGGCGCTCTCTTCGGTGAATGCCTATGCCGACGGTCTTGCTTCGCTCGATGGCGGCCCGCGTGTCGACGCCGACATCACCCTTGCCGTGTTCGACGCGCAGGACGGGTTCCAGTTCGATGTGCTCCGCAAGGGCGTCGATGCCGGGGAGTGGAACGACGTCACCAGTCGCGAGGTGAACCCGCGCGGGATGACGCCGCTTTATGACGCCATCGGCCGCATGGTGTCGCTGGCCGAAAAGGATCGCCCGGACAAGGCCGTCATCGTCATCATGACCGATGGCGAGGAGAATTCCTCGACCGAGATGACCAAGACGTCCGCCAAGGCCGCGCTCGACCGCGTGCGCGCCAAGGGCTGGGAAGTCGTCTTCCTCGGCGCCGAGTTCTCGAACTTCGACGACGCCGAGGGTGTCGGGCAGAGCTCTTCGCGCAACATGGCGGTCTCGAAGGACCAGCTGTCCGACTCGATGAACCGCCTCGCCGGCAAGTCGAAGGCCTATGCCTCGGGCGCGGCGCCGACCGTCGAATGGAATGAGGAGGACCGCGCCGCCGCCAAGGAGGACGAGGTCAAGCAGCGCAATGGCGGCAACAATCGCTGATGGCGATGAATGACTGAGATGGGCGCCGGGGGCGCCCGGATCCCGTCAGCCCACATGACGCGATCCCGATCTGGACGGTGCGCTCCGGCCGGCAGCGGTTCTCCCCCGCGGCCGGCCGGAGTGTATGCAAGACACTTGTGATCGTCCGGAATCTGGTGTCCCCATCGCCCGGGAACGACCTTCAGGGGACTGACAATGAAACTCCAGCTCGCATTTGCAATCGGGCTTCTGGCCCTGACTGCCTGCCAGCCGGCGAGCCCGCCATCGGGCGCAGAGGCAAACGCATCGCTGGGCGAAGCTGCCGCCGATGGCGCCGTCGCGGGCTGCACTGTCAGCGTGGAAACGCCCTGGATCGATACCGAGACGCCCATGCGTCGCTACATGGCTGAAGCACACGTGCTGGGCCCCAGCTGCGAACAGGGCGTGGCCCTGCTGGTGATCCGCCAGCGCGAGGGCACTCCGATCTACACCTGGTCGGGCCTTGCGGATTTCATCTTCGGACTTGCCGACGCGAATGATCCGCAGGCGATGAAGGCAGCGCTGGCCGACTGGATCTCGCAGGGCGGCCAGGTGGACACCACGGCCTCACTTCCTGCCTGGGAGGAAACCGAAGGCCAGCCTCGTCGCGCCGAATTCCCCTTCATGCCCGAGAGCTGGTTCGACAAGGCCGCGTGGGAGGCGCTCAAGGCCGAGAACGCCGAGATGTTCTGCTTCCCGCAAGGCATGGAGAGTTCGCGCTGCGCGGTGCTTCGCCCCGGAGACGGGACCGTCCCGACGCAAATGGAAGAAATCGGACTCCAGCTCTTTCCGGGCTGACGCCCAAAAAGCTCGCGCGAGCCTGGCGGTCGCCATCGGGCGGGCGAATGAGGGCGTATCCGGGTTCACATTCTCCAGGTCTGCGCCGTTCGGATTATCCGAGGTCCCGCTCTTCGAGGAGGGCGCGCCCTCCCTCCCTTACGGCCCGATCTCCGTTTGAACGAAGCGCTGGAAGCCGGAGCGGGAGACAGCGTCGCCGGGGGCGCTGCAGGCCGAATTCGAGCATGGTCTCGACCATGAGCGCGCCGAAGCGGCAAGCGCCTGAACTGGCTCCTCCGGTTTCCCTTGCGCTGACGCACCCCGACATTTTCATTCCGGCGCTCACCCTCGTGAGGGGCATGCCTGTTGCTTTCGCGTGCGGGACTGCCGCTCCCCCTCGCGGCTCGCAAACGCCCGCTCCGCGGCGCACAGACCCCGGAAAACCTTGGAAATGCCGCTATGGGGCGCCTCTTAAGACCCAGACTCGCCTGCGGCGCCGTCCGTGCTCGCTTTCTTTAGGAAAGCCCTGTATTGGCGCGCCAAAACCGCCCTCCCCGGCCCTGACCCGAAACGACGCTTCCCATGCAAATGCGCAATATCGCCATCATCGCCCACGTCGACCACGGCAAGACGACGCTGGTCGACTGCCTGCTCAAGCAATCGGGGGTCTTCCGGGACAACCAGGCGACCACAGAGCGGATGATGGATTCCAACGATCTCGAGCGCGAGCGCGGCATCACCATCCTCGCCAAGGCGACATCCGTCGTGTGGAACGATGTGCGCATCAACATCGTGGACACGCCCGGCCACGCCGATTTCGGCGGCGAGGTGGAACGCATCCTCAACATGGTGGACGGCGCCATCGTGCTGGTGGACGCGGCCGAAGGCCCGATGCCGCAGACCAAGTTCGTGGTTTCCAAGGCGCTCAAGATCGGCCTGCGTCCGATCGTGTGCGTCAACAAGATCGACAAGCCTGAGGAGCGTCACGTCGAGGTCGTCAACGAGGTGTTCGACCTGTTTGCCAACCTGGATGCGAGCGATGAGCAGCTCGATTTCCCGATCATCTATGGCTCGGCGAAAAACGGCTGGATGAGCAAGGACCCGGCGGTGCGGACGAGCGACATGTCCGCCCTGTTCGAGACCGTGATCAACCACGTCCCCGCGCCGACCGTCGAACCGGGACCTTTCCGGCTGCTGGGTACGACGATCGGGTCGGATCCGTTCCTCGGGCGCATTCTGACGGGACGCGTGGTCGCCGGCTCGGTCAAGCCGAACCAGACGGTGAAGGTGCTCGCACGGGATGGCGCGCTGGTTGAGACCGGCAGGGTGTCCAAGGTGCTCGCCTTCCGCGGCCTTGAACGCTCCCCGATCGAGGAAGGCAAGGCGGGCGACATCGTCTCGATCGCCGGCCTCCTGAAGGCGACGGTGGCGGACACGGTGTGCGATCCGTCCGTGACGGCGCCGATGGAGGCCCAGCCGATCGATCCGCCGACGCTTGCCATGACCTTCCGCGTCAATGACTCGCCGCTCGCCGGCACGGAAGGCCGGAAAGTCACCAGCCGCGTGATCTGGGATCGCCTGCTGAAGGAGGCCGAGGGCAATGTCGCGCTGCGCATCAGCCGCGCGCCGGATTCGGATGCTTTCGAAGTTGCCGGCCGCGGCGAACTTCAGCTGGCCGTTCTGATCGAGACCATGCGTCGCGAGGGCTTCGAGCTCGGCGTATCGCGGCCCAAGGTGGTGATGCAGAAGGACCCGGTTACCGGCGAAACGCTGGAGCCGATCGAAGAGGTCGTCATCGACGTCGATGACGAGCACTCGGGCGTCGTCGTGCAGAAGCTTTCCGAGCGCCGCGCCGACATGATGGACATGCGCCCCTCGGGCGTGGGTCGCACGCGCCTCGTCTTTCATGCGCCAACGCGCGGACTGATCGGCTATCAGGGCGAGCTGCTGTCGGACACGCGCGGCACGGCCGTGATGAACCGCATCTTCTACCAGTACGCCCCGCACAAGGGCGAGATCAAAGGCCGCCACACGGGCGTGCTGATCTCCAATGGCGCGGGCGAGAGCGTTGCCTTCGCGCTGTGGAACCTTGAGGATCGCGGCCCGATGATGATCGAGCCGGGGATCAAGGTCTATGAAGGCATGATTATCGGCGAGCATACGCGCGGCAATGATCTCGAGGTCAACGTGCTCAAGGGCAAGAAGCTGACCAATGTGCGCGCCTCGGGGGCGGACGAAGCCGTACGCCTCACCCCGCCCATCCGCATGACGCTGGAAAAGGCCCTCGCCTACATCCAGGACGACGAGCTGGTGGAAGTTACCCCTGAGAACATTCGCCTCCGCAAGGTCTATCTCGACCCCAACGATCGCAAACGTTTCGCCAAGCAGGTTGCGGAGGCTTAGGCCTCATCCGCCCTGAAACTTTCCCGGAGTGACGCCAAACTGCTTGCGGAACGCGGCGATGAAGGCGCTGGCGCTGTCATAGCCGCAATCGAACGCTGCGGCCGTCATGCTGGCGCCGCTGGCCAGGGCCGCCGCCGCATGGATGAGGCGCGCTTTCTGTCGCCACGCCTCGATGCTGAAGCCTGTCTCTTCCGAAAAGCAGCGTTGCAGCGTGCGAAGGCTGGCGCCTGATTCGACGGCGAGGTCCTGCAGGTCCCGTCTCTCGCCTGGGTCGCTGCGCAATCGTTCCGCCAGCCTGAGAGCGCGTTCGTCCCGTGGCAGCGGGGGGGCGAGATCCAGCCCCGGCGCCGCCGAGATCAGATCAACCAGGACGCCGGCAAGCCGGTCGTGGGCGGGCAAACGGGGATCGAGCATTTTCTGAGACAGGATGTGTACGATCAGCTCCGACAGGAGCGGTGAAACCTCGAACGCTTCGAGGGCGCGCCTGACGCCATTTGCCCGCTGGCTCGAGATGTAGAGCGTGTGCAGCGCGACCTCGCCCCTGAAGGCGATGCGATGTGGCACGCGTGGCGGAATCCAGATTGCGCGTGTCGGCGGAACGAACCACGTCGATCCTTCCGCCTCGAGGCTCATCAGGCCGCTTAGCGCATAGACGAGCTGCGCCCAGGGATGTGTATGGTCGCCGAGCCGGTGACCATCGCGACAGATGATCGAAAGCGAACGGACATCGAAGCCGTCTCCGCCGTCGTTCCTTCCTGTCACGGCCAGACGCCGGGCGCGTACTGGGCGACACCGCAGAGATTGCCTTCGCTGTCCTCGAAATAGGCGATCTCGCCGACGCCCGGGATCATGTAGGGCTGCATCAGGACGCGCCCGCCGGCCGCCTCCGCCGCGTTCAGAGTCGCCCGGATGTCATCGACACCGATCGAGGCCTCAAAGCCGTAAATGGCCTTGCCTGGGATGACCTCGCGCCGCTCCTGCAGCGCCCCAAGCAGGCCCTGCCCGGCATTCCAGACCTGATAAAAATTCGGGGGCCCCCACGGCCGGAATTCCCAGCCGAACGTCTTCTCGTAGAAGGCCTTTGCACGCTGGACGTCGTCCGCATTGATCGCGAAATGCCTGAAAGTACCGGCCATTGGTCATCTCCCGCTCTGACCCGGGGCCAGTATGAACCCGACCGGCTCGGCGCGCTTGCGCCATCGCGACAAAATCTGTCGCCAAGGCGACACATCCCTGCCCTGGGCCTACTTCTGGCGCCCCGCGCGCTCCACAGCTTCGCGGATCATCTCGTGAGCGCGTTCGGGGCCGGCAAGGCCTTCGATCTTCACCCATTTGCCGGGTTCGAGATCCTTGTAGTGCTCGAAAAAGTGAACGATGCGCTCGACCAGGATTTCGGGGAGATCCTGATAGTGTTTCACCTTCTCATAGTAGCGCGTGAGTTTCGGGTGCGGCACGGCGAGGATCTTTTCATCCTGGCCCTTGTCGTCCGTCATCATCAGGACGCCCACCGGCACCACGCGCACCACGCAACCCGGGACCAGGGCGCGATTGCCAACCACCATCACGTCGATGGGATCGCCGTCGAGCGACAGGGTGTGGGGGATGAAGCCATAATTGCAGGGATAGCGCATCGACGTGTAGAGGAAGCGGTCGACGAACATTGCGCCGGACGCCTTGTCGATCTCGTACTTGATCGGCTCGCCGCCGAGCGGCACCTCGACCACGACGTTGACATCCTCGGGTGGATTCTCGCCGGTCGAGATCTTCGCGAGGTCCATCGTCGGGTCCTTTCAGGAGACGATCAGGATTTCCGGGCCTGGCCGAGGAGCCTCAGGCGCAGTGCGTTGAGGCGGATGAAGCCCTCGGCATCCTTCTGGTCATAGGCGCCGGCATCATCCTCGAATGTCACGTGGGCCGCCGAGTAGAGGGAATTGGGCGAGGCCCTGCCCGTCACGATCACATTGCCCTTGTAGAGTTTCAGCGTGACCGTGCCTGTGACGTTGGCCTGTGATTTGTCGATGGCGGCCTGAAGCATTTCGCGCTCAGGCGCGAACCAGAAGCCGTTGTAGATGAGCTCGGCATAGCGCGGCATCAGCTCGTCCTTGAGATGGGCGGCGCCGCGGTCGAGTGTGATCGACTCGATGGCGCGGTGGGCCTGCAGCAGGATCGTGCCGCCGGGTGTTTCGTAGACCCCCCGTGATTTCATGCCAACGAAGCGGTTTTCGACGAGGTCGAGGCGGCCGATGCCGTTGTCACGGCCAAGATCGTTGAGCTGCGCCAGCAAGGTCGCGCCGGAGAGCTTCTTGCCATTGAGCGAGACGGCGTCACCGCGTTCGAAGCCGATCTGGATTTCACTGACCTGGTCGGGCGCTTCCATGGGCGAGATGGTGCGCTGGTAGACATAGGGCGGCGGCTCGATGGCAGGGTCTTCGAGCACTTTGCCCTCGGAGGAGGAGTGCAGCAGGTTGGCGTCGACCGAGAACGGGGCTTCGCCGCGCTTGTCCTTGGCCACCGGAATCTGGTGCTTCTCGGCAAACTCGATGAGATCGGTGCGCGACTTGAACGTCCAGGTGCGCCAGGGCGCGATCACCTTGATATTGGGGTTCAGGGCGTAGGCCGACAGCTCGAAGCGGACCTGGTCGTTGCCCTTGCCGGTTGCGCCATGGGCGATCGCATCGGCGCCGGTTTCCTTCGCGATCTCGACAAGGCGTTTTGCAATCAGCGGGCGCGCGATCGAGGTGCCGAGGAGATAGAGGCCTTCATACTGGGCATTGGCCCGGAACATCGGGAAGACGAAATCGCGGACGAATTCCTCGCGGACATCCTCGATGAAGATGTTTTCGTCCTTGATGCCCATCAGCTGGGCCTTCTTGCGCGCGGGCTCCAGCTCCTCGCCCTGACCAAGATCGGCTGTGAAGGTGACGACTTCGCAGCCATACTCCGTCTGCAGCCATTTCAGAATGATCGAAGTGTCGAGCCCGCCCGAATAGGCGAGCACGACTTTCTTCGGGGCTTGCTTCACTGCGGACATCGATGCGCCTCCCGGGGCGGGGCAAGGTCAGATGCGCGCTTATAGCTCTCGGCCCCACAGCCGCAAGCGATGTACGCGGGCGTGCTGTCAGCCGTTATGGCGCGGCTGGCGGCGCATGTTAGGTTCCCGCATACGGCGGCGCCCTGCCCGCCGCCTGGAGAGCTGATGCATGACGGGTCTTGCCGCATTTGGACGCCTGCTGCGCGACATGGCGATCAGCGCCGCAGCCGTCATCGGCCTCTCAGGCGCACCGGCATTGGCGCAGCCTGCGATGTGGGCGGTCAGGGACGCGGATTCGACGCTCTACATGCTGGGCACGGTGCATCTGCTGCGGCCGGAGACGCAGTGGCGGACGCCAGCGCTCGACAAGGCAATCGCCGAGGCCGAGGAACTCTGGCTCGAACTGCCGACGACGGATGCTGCAGCGATGGCCGTCGAGATGATGCCGCTGGTTGCCAGGTACGGACTGTCGCCTGGCAAGCGGCTGTCGGACGTGCTGACACGGGAGGAGATGAAGACGCTGGATGAAGCAGCGAAGCTGGCCGGGCTGTCAGCCTCGCAGCTCAACATGTTCCGTCCCTGGTTTGCTGCCCTGACCATCTCGAATGCGGCGGTGATGCGGGCGGGGTACGACCCCCTGTCCGGCGTCGACAGCAAGATCGAGGCTCTGTTCTTGGAGCGCGGCATCAAGCCGAAGGGCCTCGAGACTGCCGAGCTGCAGATCAGGGTGTTTGCGGGCATGACGCCCGAGCAGGAGCTTCGCTATCTGCGCGAGACGATGGAGGAGTACGGCGATGCGCCCATCGAACTCGACGCGATGGTGGATCAGTGGGCGCGGGCGGACCTTCCGGCGCTGGAGGCGATGTTCGTGTCCGAGATGAAGACAGAGGAGCCGGACCTCTATGCCGCGCTGCTGACCAACCGGAATGCCAGCTGGGTGAGCCAGATCGAGGGCATCCTCGCCGGCAAGGGCGTGAGCTTCATGGCGGTGGGCGCGGGGCACCTGATCGGGCCGGACAGCGTGATTGCGATGCTCGAGGCGCGCGGCGTCACCGCGGAACGGGTGCAGTAGGGCCAGACAGAAGGACGCCGGCCTCCTGGGGAGGCCGGCGCCAGGCAGCGTCGAGAACGATTGGGGAGGAGAGAGGATCGTTCCGCGCGAGAAGGGGTGCGCCGGCGCCCGGGAAGGATGCTCCGGCGAATTCTGCGGCCTAGACCGTCAGCCAGTTCGGCACATTCAGCATGTAGGCGAACAGCACGACGCCGGCGATGGTGGCCGGGATGGCGGCGAGCAGGCCTGCGAATTCCGGCTTGCGGAAGGCTTGGGGGAGGAAGGTCATATGCAGCTCCATTTTTTGCGGGGTCTCTGTCGGCCCCTGGGTGGTTTGGCTGGCGGGATCTCTTGTGCCCCGTCCATGGACACTATCTAGCCCACCCCTGATTGGATTGCAATGAACAAAATCGAAAATGTTCAATATTTCTGCTGCACGTGCGATCACAGCCGCGCGAGCTTTTGTTGCGCATGCGAAGACGCGGGCCGTCCATCTCGGCCGCATGGCTGCTGGCATGCCGCGATCTGCCTGTAATTCCTGGGCTTTTCCACGAGATGGCGAGCGGGCGATCCAGGTTCGCCCGAATCCGGGCGCGGGTGGATGTGAGAGCGCCGGGAGCGCGCTGGAGCGCGCACGGCGGGCACCCGGCGGGTTTCGGAGCTTGCGTTGAGTGGATTGCGTCTTGCGGGCGCTAGCGGCGGGCGGACAGGCCCGTCAGCAGGAGGCGCAGCAGGCCCTCCATTTCGGGAACCAGCGCGTCGAGCTGCTCGGTGGTCCAGAGCTGGGGAATACGGAATTTCAGCATGGCGCACTGGACCAGGTCGGCTGTGATTGTGAGATCCTCGAGGAAAGCGAAATCGCCGGTGGTGCGCCCTTCATCGAGAATTTTCTCGATCAGGATGCGTTCCTGTGCGCGTTCCTCGGCGAGATAGTCCGGCCGCTCGCGGCCCATAATGTCGGCCAGCTCCATCAGCTTGGGGTGGCGTTCGAAGGTGCGGAAGGTGCGCTCCAGGCGGGTTGCGAAAAAATCGCGCAGTTTCCGGGAGGGAGAGCGCCCCGAGTCGCGGATGATGTCGGCATAGATGCGATGCGAATCCGCGCCGTATTCACGCGTCATTGCCTCGGCGATGTCGATCTTGGAGGGATAGAAGCGATAGATGTTGCCGGCGGACATGCCGCAATCGGCAGCGATCTCCGACATCGTGGTCTTGTTGTATCCATAGTGAAGGATACGGTCGGCGGCCGCGCGCAGAATGGTGATGCGTGGATCGGCCTTGTCGGTCGTCTGCGATAAGGTCATGACGGGATTGTAAGCTGGGAACGCTGAACGTTCAATGAAATCTTCAGCGGAAATAGTGCGAAACGACATGGTTTACCAGCGGGTCGGCGTCGCAGGGGCTGGAGCGTGGGGGACGGCGCTCGCGATCTGCGCGCTGGCGGCCGGGCGCGAGGTGCATGTCTGGGCGCGCGAGCCGGAGCTGGCCGAAGCCTTGAGGGCGGGACAGGGAAACCCGCTGTTCCTGCCCGGGGTTGCGATGCCCGCGCTCCCGGCTGACACCGACATGAAGGCGCTGGCCGGATGCGACGCCATCCTGATGGTTGCGCCGGCCCAGCACATGCGCGCGAGCCTGAAGGCGCTCTCCCCTCACCTCAGGCCGGGCACGCCGGTGGCGCTGTGCTCCAAGGGCGTCGAGCGCGGCTCGCTCAAGCTGATGACGGATGTGCTCGCGGAGGAAGCGCCGCAAGCCTCGCCTGCGGTTCTCTCAGGTCCCTCCTTCGCGAGCGATGTGGCGAAGGGCCTGCCGACAGCGGTGACGCTGGCCTGCCCCGACCGCGCGGTGGGCGAGGCCTGGATGCGCGCGATCGGGCGGCCGCACTTTCGCACCTACTGGAGCGATGATCTTGTCGGCGCGGAGGCGGGCGGCGCGATCAAGAACGTCCTGGCGATCGCATGCGGTGTCTGCGAGGGCATGGGGCTGGGGCGTTCGGCGCATGCGGCCCTGATCGCGCGCGGATTTGCGGAGATGACCCGCCTTGGCGTTGCGCTGGGCGGACGGGCCGAGACGCTGGCGGGGCTGTGCGGGCTGGGCGATCTGGTGCTGACCTGCTCCTCGCCACAGTCGCGAAACATGAGTTTCGGGATGGAGCTTGGCCGCGGCAAGCCTGCAGCGGAGATTCTTGCTGCGCGCACGGCGGTGACCGAAGGCGCCGAGACGGCGCCTGCCATCGTCGCGCTGGGAGGCAGGCTGGGCGTCGACCTGCCGATCTGTGCGGTGGTGCTAGAGATGATCGAAGGGCGCCTTGATGCGCGCTCGGCGCTGGACCGGCTGCTGAACCGGCCGATGCGGGAGGAAGCCTGATGCCGCTCTATGTTTTCCACGGTCTCGACAAGGCTGGCGCGCTCGAGCTGCGCAAGGCGACGCGGGCAGCGCACCTCGCGTGGATCGAAACGCTGGCTCCGCGCGTGAAGATCGGCGGACCGGTGCTCGCCGATGATGGACAGACGCCGGTTGGATCGATGCTGGCGGTCGAGGCGGAGACGCTGGAGGCCGCACAGGCGCTGTTCGCGAAGGACCCTTATGCGCTGGCAGGGCTGTGGCAGAGCACAAGCGTGCGGCCATTCAACTGGCTGATCCGGCAATGAGATGCACCGCCCTGCTCGCGGCGCTGCTGCTGGCGATGCCCGCCATTGCACAGACCGTCGAGCCGCGCAGCGATATCGCTGCGCTTCGCAAGGAGGCGAAGGCTGACCCGGCGATCCGCAAGGCGCTGGGCGATCTGTCGCGAACCATGGACTCGCGCCTGCGCGACGATCGCCGGATGGTGGAGCTGATCCTGCAGGCGGCCGATGTCGACCCAGGCGAGCGCGTGCTCGATGTCGGCGCGGGCGGCGGCTATCTTGCCCTCCTCCTCGCGACGATGGCCGGGGACGAGGGACATGTCGACATACACAATACGCCCGGATGGATCGCGCAGTTTCCCTCAATGGAGGTGGAACGGCAGAAACAGGTGATCACGCGCGCCAACATTGGCTGGATGACCGAGCCGTGGCACAGGCTCGATAGGCCGGCCGGCAGTTATGACGTGATCGTGCTCGGGCAGGTGTGGCACGATGTGATCCTCGAGGGCGGGGATTATCTCGAGCTGGCGGAACGCTTTTTCGCGATGCTCAAGCCGGGCGGAAGGGTTGTGGTGGAGGACCACGATGCGATGCCGGAGATGGAGCTTGGACGCCAGGCCGGCCTGCATCGCATCAGCCACGGCGATGTCACCGGCCAGTTCCTGCGCGCGGGATTTGCCCTTAAACAGCTGGTGCTGATCGAAAGCGAACACGACAACCGCAAGTTCAATGTCTTCCAGCCGACGGTGCGTGGGCGGACAGACCGGTTCATTGCGGTGTTCGAGAAGGCCGCGGAGTAGAACCGACCCCTAGAGGCGCACAAAGTCCAGGAACACCGGTTCGCAGTCGCCGAGCCGCTTTTCCTGGTAGCGCGTGGTGACGTGGTCAGCAGGGGGTCTGCGCCAGTCACAGGGGGATTCGGCAGTCCATGCGAAATGGCCGTCGCGCTGGATGTCGAGGAGCGCGCGGCTGGCATAGTCGGACCAGTCTGTTGCAAAGCGCAGGCGCGCGCCGGGCTTGAGAACGCGTGCGAGTTCGGCGACGAAGGCCGGCTGGATCAGGCGTCGCTTGCGGTGACGCGTCTTGGGCCAGGGGTCGGGGAAGAGGATGAAGGCGCGGTCGATGCTGGCCTCGCTGAAGCTGGCAAGCAGGTCGCGTGCATCGCCGCGGCGAAGGCGGATGTTCGAGAGACCGTTTTCGTCGATGGCGGTGAGGAGTTTCGCCACGCCATCGATGAAGGGCTCTGCGCCGATGAAGCCGATGTCGCGATGGCGCATGGCCTGGCCGGCGAGATGTTCCCCGCCGCCGAAGCCGATTTCGAGCCATACGCCGCGCATCGCGGCGCCGAACAGCACGGCGGGAAACAGATCACCCGCCCCGGCTTCCGGAATTGCAAGGCGCGGCAGGAGGTCGTCGACAAGACCCTGCTGGCGCTTCGACAGGGGCTTGCCGGCGGCGCGGCCATAGAGGCGGTGGCGGGGGTGTTCGACCATCGGCAGCCTGGGAGTTTCTACAGCGGCGCGAGCGCGCGCAGCAGGCTGTCAACCAGGCGGGTTCGGTAGACTTCCGGCACCGGGCCGCGCATGGCGATGAGGCGGTGCCAGATCGGGCCGAACAGAAGCTCTGTTGCAAGATCGATGTCCCAGTCGCGGCGGACCACGCCCTTGAGCGCCTGCTCGGCGAGGATGTGCCGCAGCGGGATCTTCACATGTTCGGCAAACCAGGCGCGGAAGATCTCGCCAGCCTCGCTGTCGTCGGCGGCGGCCAGAAGCGCGCCGCGCCAGGCATGTGCGCCATCGCCCGTGCGCACGGCAACCAGCAGCGGATCGATGATCGCGCCAAGCCGGTCGCGCACATCGGCGCTGGATGGCGGTGGAGGCTTGCCTGAAAGCGTGGCCAGAACCGAATCGACCGACAGGCAGGCGGCGGACTTCCACCAGCGGTAGATCGTCTGCTTCGATGCTTTCGCGTTCTTGGCGACGCGGTCGACCGAGAAGCCGCGCCAGCCATGCTCGGTGAGTTCCGCATAGGCCGCGACGAGCACGGCGTTGGTCGACGCCTCGCTGCGCTTGGGCCCGACGCGGCGGCGATCGCCATCGTCGGCGTCAGCGCCCGCATTGTCGCCAGGAATGACGTCGTCTTCAGCCATGAAACCCGGTGCCGGAACTGAGCGTACCTTGTGGGTCAATCCCATGGCGCGAGTCAATCGGAGGTCAAGGAGAAGCGTTTGATTCAATAGCCGACATTAGCTAGGCCGAAACGATGACCATCGACTTCGCCGACGACGCACAGGACCTCATCGCAGGTTATCGCCGGTTCCGTGCGGGGCGCTACCGCGAGGCGCGCAGCCTGTTCCACAGCCTGCGCGCCGGGCAGCAGCCGGCGACGATGATCATTGCCTGCGCTGACAGCCGGGCCGACCCGGCGATGATTTTCGATGCCGCGCCGGGCGAGTTGTTCACAATCCGCAATGTTGCGGCGCTGGTGCCGCCCTATGAAGAGGGCGGCGGGCTGCACGGTGTTTCCGCGGCCGTGGAGTTTGCGGTCACGGCGCTCAAGGTGAAGCAGATCGTGGTGATGGGGCATGGCGGATGCGGCGGCATCGCAGCCTCGCTGGCGGCAGCGGCGGACCGGCCAGTCGGCAAGTTCATCGCGCCCTGGGTCGAGATCGCGGCGGATGCGCGCGATGCGGTGCTGCGCAACGAGACCATCCCGCGCGCCGACTGGCAGGAGGCGGTCGAACACGGCGCTGTCGGCCTGTCGCTGCGCAATCTGTTGAGCTTCCCGTTCGTGCGTGCAGCCTTCGAGGCTGGCGAGCTGGCGATGAACGGGGCGTGGTTCTCGATCGGCAAGGGCGAGCTTCACTGGCGCGACGCCGAGACAGGCGCCTTCACCGTCGTCGCGGCGGAAGATGCCGACCTCGAGCGTGACAACAGGCTCTAGCAGCGTTTGCCTGTCGCGACGCGGCGCTGCATGATCGCCCGCGGGCGCGGGAGAGATGCATGGCAGGCGATGCGAGCAGACGGTGGTTCCTGCAATGGCTTGCCGGCGCGCCGCTGGCGGCAGGCGCGATGGGCGGCCTGCAGGCGCTCGCCCAGCAGGGCGCCGGTCGTGCGATCGCGGATGCATCTGACATTCTGAACATCTTCGAGCTTGAAGCCCGGGCGAAGCAGCTGATCCCTCCGGCGCACTGGGGCTATCTCGCCGGCGGGGTACAGGATGATCGCACGCTCGCATCGAACCGATCGGCCTATGACAAGTGGGGGCTGCGGCCGCGCAGGCTGGTCGATGTCTCGCGCATCGATACGCGCGTGACGCTGTTCGGGGAAACCTATGGCTCGCCGATTGCGCTCAGTCCCGTGTCGAGCCAGCGGGCCTTCCATACCGATGGCGAGGGCGCGGCTGGCGCAGCAGCGGGCAAGCGCAAGGCGCTGCAGCTGCTGTCGGCGCTGACGACGGTGTCGCTGGAAGATGTGATGCGGGCGCACGGCATGCCGGTGTGGCAGCAGCTCTACACCACCAACATCCCGGCGCTCGGCGAGAAGATGATTGCCCGGGCGCAGGCTGCGGGCGCAGGCGCGATCGTCTTCACCATCGACCTGCTCGGCGGCGGCCAGCGGCGCGAGACGCAGGCGCTGTTCGCGCGCGCCGACACGCGGACCTGCAGGACATGTCACACGGCAAGTGGCGGCTACGATTTCTCGCGCAAGCGCATGTTCGATGGCATCGACATGACCGGCGCGACGATGACCAACAGCAACGCGCTGACCTGGGACTATCTCTCCCGGCTGCGCGACCTGGTGAAGACCAAGCTGCTGGTGAAGGGCGTTATGACGGGTGAGGATGCCGCGCTGGCAATTGAACGCGGGGTCGACGGCATCATCGTCTCCAACCATGGCGGGCGTTCGGAAGAGAGCCTGGTTGGAACGCTGGACGTGCTGCCGGAGATCGCTGCGGTGGTCGACCGGCGCGTGCCGATTCTGATCGATGGCGGCATCCGGCGCGGATCGGATGCGTTCAAGGCGCTGGCGCTGGGGGCCAGTATGGTGTGCGTGGGGCGGCCCTATGTATGGGGGCTTGGGGCATTCGGCGAGGACGGCGTGGGTATTGCGCTGCGTCTCTTGGACGAGGAGCTGGTCGCAACCATGCGCCAGTGCGGCGTCACCAGCGTGGCGGGGATCACGAAAGACAGGCTCGCGGATCTGCGGTGAACCCGGTCAGGATTGCGGACACGCCAGCGGCTGGTCGGCGCTGACGCCGCCTGCGCCAACCCTGGTGATGCGCCAGCCTTCGGGGAATCGAACGAGTGTGTAGGAGCTGGCGCGGACTGTGGGCGGCAGGGGGTCGCCATTCGCCTTGAGACGCGAGAATTTCATCGCAGCCCAGGCGGTGTCGGCCCCGGTGATGCAGGCCTTGACCTCGTGAATGTCGGAATGGTGGTAACCCTGGGCGCGGAGACTTTCGAACCCGCGTTCAAGGCTGGCCTCCTGCTCGGCCACTGAAGCGCCGGTGCGGTAGAAATCGCGGGCGATGGTTGCGGAGTCATGGCGATTCCAGGCCTTGGTATAGGCCCACATGTGCTGCTCGACGGCCTGCTGCTGCGGCGATGCCGGGGTGAGCCCGGCACAGGCGGAGAGCAGGAGAAGCGGAAACAGCGAAGCCGGCCGCATGCGGTTTCATCCCGGATGGTTTTCGCGCAGACTAGCGGCCTCGGCTTCGCAGTCGAGCGAAGGAGCGATCACGATGTTGATGACACGCCGGTGTGCTCTGCTGGCTGCTGGCGCGAGCCTAGCCACGGCCTGCACAAATCCGCCGGGAGCCGCGCAGGCGGCGCCTGCGCCGACATGGAGCGCAAAGCCGCCCCTGCCCTTCGCCGTGCAGGAGATCTACCCGGCGGCGCACAAGGGCCGCATCCATGTTGTCGGCGGGCTTCGGGGCGAGAATGGTCGGGTGGTGGGCGTGTCGGACCGGCATGTCGCCTATGATCCGGCGACGGGCGCGGCGGAGATGCTCGCCGCCCTGCCCGCGCCGCGCCATCATCCGCAGGCCGTGAGCGCGGGCGGGCGCCTCTACCTGCTGGGCGGGTTCGCCACCAATCCCGGCGCGGTCAACTGGATCATGCAGGCGGAGACGTTGGCATTCGATGATGCCGGCGGCGGGTGGAGGAAGCTGACGGGCGCGCCGGCGCCGCACGGCGAGGCGGTGGCGACCGTAATCGGCGCGCATATCCATGTGGTGGGCGGACGCACGCCAAAGGGCGCTGCCAATCTTGCCTATGGCGATCATGCCGACACAGATCATCATCTGGTCTATGATACCGCCGCCAACGCCTGGTCCAGGGCGGCGCCGGCCCTGTCGAGGCGGAACAGTGCGGCGGGTGCCCTGCTCGACGGCCATTGGCACGTGGCGGGCGGGCGGCATGTGAGCGATGGGCCCTCGGACGCGCACGAAGTCTATGACCCCAGGGAAGACAGGTGGCGCATGGCCGCGCCGATGCCGAAGGGATCAGGTGCTGGCGGCAATGCGGCAGGCGTGATCGGCGGCAAGCTTTATGTGTTTGGCGGGGAATATTTCCACGACGGCGGGAAGGTGCATGCCGAGGTCTGGAGCTATGATCCCAGGGCCGATGCATGGGCGATGGAGGCCCCGATGCCGACCCCGCGGCACGGGCTCGGCGGGGTCACCATTGGCGACGCCATCTGGCTGGTGGGCGGAGCGAAGAAGCCAAGCGGGAACGACACCAGCGACGCGGTGGAAAGGTTTGGGAGGAGTTGATGCTGCGCACGCCTGTGTTCATGAACTTCCCGGGTGCGCGGGACGCCTGTAGCATCTGTCGGCATCTGACGGGGCGCGACATGACGACCGGACTTCAGCGTTGGGCGATGTTGGCCTTGCTTGGGCTCCTCACCGCCCAGGGTGCGTTTGCCCAACCTGCTCCGGACAAGGCTGCGAAAGTCGACGACACCTACGCAAAGTCCGTTGAGATATTCGGCGGGCAGGACAAGCTGCAGGCCGCGTTCGAAGAGGCGCGCGCAGAACAGGCGCGTGTTGAGGGCGCGCTGCAGCTCAGTCTCAATCTCGAGGCGCGGCTGCGCGCCAACAACGCCGCCGCATCGGCAGACATCTATCTGAAGGCGGCAGACGGCCTGAGGCCCTCTGTGGAAAAGCTGCGGGAGGTGTTCGCGAAACTGGAAGCGCTCGAAACGCCGCTGGACGAGGCGCGGGGCCGGGCTGCCTATGACCGCGTGACCGCCGAACACACTGCGCTGTTCCACAAACCTCTCATCGAACAGTTCGAATACAGCAAGACGCACCCGCTGACGCCTGAACCTCTGACCGCCATTCAGACCATGGCCGAGATCCTGATCGCCGTGGCGGAGAAGTAGTCCGATCAGTCGCCCGCCGCCTCCTTCGCCGCGAGTCTTTCGGCCAGCCTTTCGCTCGCCTTTTGCTTGACGCTCTCCGAGCGCAGCTGGCCGCAGGCGGCGAGGATATCGCGGCCGCGCGGGGTGCGGATGGGGCTGGCATAGCCGGCGCGGTTCAGCACTTCGGCGAAGGCCTCGATGGTTTCCCAGTCTGAGCATTCGTACGTCGTGCCGGGCCATGGATTGAACGGGATCAGGTTGATCTTGGACGGAATTCCCTTGAGCAGGCGGACGAGGTCTCTGGCCTCGGCGAGGGTGTCGTTGACGCCTTTCAGCATGACGTACTCGAAAGTGACGCGCCTGGAGTTTGACAGGTCCGGATAGGCGCGAATGGCGTCGAACAGCTCTTTCAGATCGTACTTCCTGTTCAAGGGGACAAGTTCGTCGCGAAGGTCATCGTTCGTTGCGTGCAGCGAGATGGCGAGCATCGCCCCGGTGCGCTGGCCCAGCTCGGGAATTCTGGGCGCGACACCGGCGGTCGAAACGGTGATGCGGCGTTTCGAGATCGAGATGCCATCGCCATCGCCGATGGTGTCGAGCGCCTCCACAACATTGTCGAGATTGTAGAGCGGCTCGCCCATGCCCATGAAGACGATGTTGGTGAGGCGGCGATCGCCGATGTTGAGCGGGCGCTCGGCTGTCGGCCATTCTTCCAGTGCATCGCGCGCAACCATCACCTGGTTGACGATCTCGGCGGCTGTGAGGTTTCGCACCAGCTTCTGCGTGCCGGTATGGCAGAAGGTGCACGTCAGCGTGCAACCGACCTGCGAGGAGACACAGAGCGCGCCGGCCTTTCCCACATCAGGGATGTAGACGCACTCCGCCTCGGCGTTCGGACCGTAGCCGATGAGCCATTTGCGCGTGCCGTCGACAGAAGTCTGGGCGGCGCTGATCGGCGGGCGTTCGAGGACAAACCTGTCGCCGAGCTGCTGGCGCAGTTCCTTCGCAACATCGGTCATCTTCGCAAAGTCGGTGACGCCGTAATGGTAAATCCAGCGCCAGAGCTGGCTGGCGCGCATCCGGGCCTTCTTCTCATCCACGCCGGCGGCGACCATCGCCTGGCGCAGGCCCTCGCGCCCCAGGCCTGCGAGGTTGGAGACGGCGGGTGGCGCCGGTCTTCGCGTGAGGTCGAGTTCGACGGACATTTGCCGGGCTCATAGCTCAAACTAGCCGGTCGCGCGATACCCCGGCTGCCGGAAGGCCGCGGGCTATTCCGCAGCCTTCTTGTCGATGAAGGTCTTGAAGCCGCCCCAGAACATGCGCTTGCCGTCGAAGGGTATGCGGGCGGGGTCCATCTTGAGGCGGGGATCGGCCATGACCTTCTTCATGACCTCGTCGCGGTGCTTGCGGTTCCTGTAGACGGCGAAGGCGAAGACGACGGTCTCCCCTTCCTTGCGCTTTACCGCCCTGTAGAAGTCGGTTGACTTCCCGACGGGGACATCGTCAGCGGCGGACTCGCAGTATTGCAGCGCGCCATGGTCCATCCAGACCTTCGCGGCGAGCTTGGCGTCTTTCGTGTAGGCGTCGAGATTGCCTTCGGGCACTGGCAGGATGAATCCGTCGACATAGGCCATGGCGCGTCCTTGCTGATAAGTTTGCAGCTGGAGACTAGACGCGTCGTCTGTCGCGACAAGCCTATCGGCAGAGCGAACGGGCCTTGTCGATCGCTTCGCGCGAGCCCTTGAGAGAAAAATGGTAGGCGGTGCGGGCGTCCTTAACCGAGGCGGCTTCGACGCGAAGCTCCTGACCCTTCTTGATGGCTTCGACGAGGGCTGCGTCGCGATTATCCTTCACGAAAGCTTCGGGGCCAGCGGCGTACATCGCGAAGCGCTCGCGGCCGACGACGGCGGCTGGCGCTATGTCGGAGCGGAGCGTGTAGCCGACGCGAAGGCTCGGCTGGTTGGAGGCGGCGCCTGATTTCCACGCCGTGACGTAGAAGACGACCTCGCCATGGTCGGTCGATTTGGGCGCCTTGTCGGAGGCCTCGACAGTGGCGAAGCAGATCATGCTGCGCCCTTCCCCTTCGGTGTAGACGCGCCAGTCGTTGAACCGGCCGATCGCCTTCGACTGCGCTGCAGAAACAGGCGCAAGCGCCAGTGCCAGCGCGGTCATCAGGGCTGGGCTCAGCTTCATCAAGGTCTCCAGTCGGCCGTCCAGACTAGAGCGGATTACGGAAGAAATTTGACGCAAGCCTTAATGCGCGCAGCGCGGCGTAGCGGCGGCAGACTCCGAAGCAAGCTCTGGGCTTATCGCGGCGCTCGCTTGGCCAGGATCCGTTGCAGCGTGCGGCGGTGCATGTTGAGGCGGCGGGCGGTTTCCGAGACGTTGTGATTGCAGAGCTCGTAGACGCGCTGGATGTGTTCCCAGCGAACGCGATCGGCCGACATGGGATTTTCCGGCGGCTCTGGGCGATCCGAGCGGCCTGTGAGCAGCGCGTTCACGACATCGTCGATGTCAGCGGGCTTGGGCAGGTAGTCGATGGCGCCGGCCTTCACCGCGGCGACGGCAGTCGAGATCGCCCCATAGCCGGTGAGGATCACAGCGTGGCTGTCCTCGCGCACGCCCTGCAGCGCCTCGACGATTTCAAGGCCCGAGCCGTCCTCAAGGCGGAGGTCCACGACGGCAAACGCCGGGGCCTGCTTCTTGAGCTGGTCGCGCGCTTGGGCAACCGATCCGACCGAGGTCACGTCGAAACCGCGCTGGGCCAGCGCGCGGGTGAGGCGCGCGCGGAATGGCGCATCATCGTCCAGAACCAGCAGCGTCCTGTCCGCAAGGGCAGCGACGCGTGGATCGGCTTCAACCTGGTCTTCCAAAGGCGGTCTCCCGGCAAGGCCGACATGGCCAGTATAGAGGGTGCGACGAAATAGACCAGTGAAGGGAATTGTGTCCAGCTTCTCAAGGGCTTCCGCGAGGCCCGGTCTCGAGCGTCAAGCCTCGCTCCACCCCGCCGGCGCCTCGATCGCCGGGCGGGGCCAGACGATGCGGACCACGGCCCCCTTGGCTGGAAACTGGCGGTTGTAAGGGGTTATGCGCGCACCCGTACGTTCCAGCAGCGTACAGGCGATAAAGAAGCCGAGGCCCATGCCGCCGCCGCGCTGCTCGATCTTGCGCTCCGAAAAATAAGGCTCGCCAAGCTTTGCCAGGACAGACGGCGCAAAGCCGGGCCCGTCGTCCGTGACGTAGATGCGGACTTCATCGTTCGACCAGCGGGCGTTCACGGACACTTCCTTGCTCGCGAAGCTCACGGCGTTCTCGATGAAGGCGCCGAGCGCGTGGATGATCTCGGGCTTGCGCACCACGTCCGGCGGGCGCTCGCCTGCCCCGCCGGCAAGCGGCGAGCAGGAGCATTGCACCAGTATACCCGAACCCTGGTGGGGTTCCGCTGCCTCCTCGATGAGGGACGGCAGCGTCGCCCGCGCCATCGCGGCGTCGGTCATGTGGCGGCGTTGCGAGATCTGGCGGAGGATCGTGCGGCAGCGCTCGGCCTGCTCGATGATCAGCTCGACGTCCTCGCGCGCGGGATGGCCCGGCTTCACGCTTCGACCAAGCTCGCGGGCGGCGAGGTGGATGGTGGCGAGCGGCGTGCCGAGTTCATGCGCCGTCGCCGCGGCGAGCGCGCCGAGCGCCGAGAGCTGCTGCTCGCGGGCGAGCACGGCCTGCACAGCATCAAGCGCCGAGACGAGATGCGATTCGTCGCGGCCGGTACGCCAGGCGGAGACGGTGAAGAAGATCAGGCCGATGCCGACAGCGGCGAGCTGCCCGGCCTGATAGAGCGGCGGGATATCGATCGGCGCGCCGCGCACCCAGGGCAGGTCGAGCCCCCAGAACCACATCGCGCCGCAACAGACGAGAGCAAGCAGCGCCAGCGCGCCGGCATAGGCGGGAAGGAGTCGCGAGGCGCCGACGGTGACGGGCGCAAGGATCATCAGAAGGAAGGGATTTTCGAGGCCGCCGGTGAGGCCAATGAGGACGGACAGCTGCACCGTATCGAAGGCCAGCTGGCCTGCTGTCTCGGCAGGTGAGGACAGGTGCTGTGAGGGGAAGACCGCCATCAGCGCAACATTGAGCCAGGCCGATGCGCCGACGGCCGCAAGACAGGCGGCAAGTGGGAGGTCGAACCCCAGTCCGTAGTTGACGAACAAAACCGCCCCGGCCTGCCCTGCGATCGCCATCCAGCGGAGGGAAATCAGGGTGCGCAGGCGCGTGCGACCGAAGGCGGCGCCGACGCTGCGCAACGCCTCAACGGGGTTATCCGGATCGAGCGTCGCTGCGACGGGGAGCGGAACCGGGGGACGGGCGGCAGCTTCAGTCATGGCATGTGCTCGCCCATCATCGCCTGATTGTCATCAGGCCGCAGTTGGCATCGCTGAGACCTCATGCAGTTATTTGCGGATGCGCAACCTGATTTTCGCCCTGTTGGCTGGCCCCGGCCTTCTCACGGCCTGCTCGCCCGCCGCTGAAACCCGGACCGCGGCGGCCAATCCGGACTGCTTCCGCCGCTCGACTGACGCGGTTGGCGGTCCCTTCGAGCTTGTCGCGCAGGACGGACGGACGCTCACGCAGAAGGACTTCGCCGGTCGCAAGGCCCTGGTCTTCTTTGGCTATACCTATTGCCCTGACATCTGCCCGATCACGCTCTTCAATGTCGGCAAGGCGATGGAGAATGTGCCGGCGGAGAAGCGGCCGGCGACTCTCTTCGTATCCGTCGACCCGGCGCGCGACACGCCCGAGACGATTGCCCAGTACATCGCCAGCAACGGCTTTCCGAAGGATATTGTCGGGCTCACCGGCACAGAAGCACAGCTGACGGCGGCGACCACTGCGTTCAAGACAACATTCGGAAAGGGAGCCCCCTCCGACAGCGCGGGTGGATACCTCGTCAGCCACTCCTCCATCCTCTACCTGATGGACGAGGACTGGAAGCTTCAGACCTTCTTCACGCAGGACGAATCGGCCGACGCGATCGCCAGCTGCCTTTCGGCGCTCGACTGAGCCCGCTCAGTTCACTGCGGGCGCGGCCGGCGTGAATGTCGCCGAGAAGCCGAGATTCTCCTTGGTCAGCGGCGTCGCCATCGCACTCATCACGCCGAGCGGCGTCTTGGGTTTGAGCTGGATCCGCAGCGTGCCGGGGCCTGCCATGAAGGCGGAGGCAGCAACCGTCAGCTCGCTGGCGATCGCCGCATCCACGCCGGCGTCGGTGAGGAAGACGGAGCTGGCGCTGATCATTGCGGCGAGGTCAGCACGGAAGGCGGCGGCGTCCTGGCCTGCGTCCATTGCTTGCCGGTCGAGGATCAGCCCCACGAGCTTCTTGTCGGTGATGGAGATGTCGAGGTCGGTGAGCTGCAGGGGCAGCACGCCCATCACCAGCGACATGGCCATTTCAGGCGGGAGGCCGCCAAACATGTCGTCCTGCGCGCTGTCCGCGTCCGAATCTTCGGGCGGAGCGTCTTCGCTTTCGCCGCCGTCGAGTTCATCATCTTCCGAGCCATCATCCTCGGCGCTGTCCTCCTCGATGACGGCCTCCATCTCCTCACTCGCAAAGTCGGCGATCGACATGAGGCCGCTCATCAGGCTGGGCAGGGCCTGCTTGAGTCCAAGGACGCCGCCCGACATCTTCACGTCGAACAGGTCAGTGACGCCGATATTGTAGTCGGCCCAGCGTGTGAGATCCTTTGCGGGATCGAACGTCATGGACGAGCCGAGGTAGAGCTCGATCTCGTTCGATTCATAGCCCGCCATCGCGAGCATCATCAGGCCCATGGCGCCGATCGCGCCGTTCGAGGAGTCAGCCGTCAGCTTCATCGTGAAGAGCGGCAGGTCGTTCGCGATGACAACGCCGTCCGCATTGCGCGTGACCTGCGCCTGCATCGCGGACGTGTTGAACTTCAGCCCTGACACGTCGAGCGTCATGCCGGTCCAGTCGACGCGATCGATGCCGCCGTCGATCGGGCTGGTGAGATCGCGATAGAGGGCGGCGTAGTCGACCGGCGCGTCCGGGTTCAGTTCGGAATTGACGCCGGCCATGACGGCCTGCGCGAGGAGGCCGGCATTGATGGCCGAGGCTGTGAGCATGCCAAAGTCAAAACTGCCGGCGATCTCGGTCGCGCCGGGAATGTCCATCGCGCCCTTGAAGCCGGAGAGTTTCATCTCGCCCAGCTTCGAGGCCGCGAGATTGCCAAAGGAAAGTTCGCCGAGCTCGAGGGAGAAGCTGCCGGTCTCGCCTTCGTCCTGCGGAATTGGCCCGCCGAGCCTGAAGCCGCCGAGGCTGGCCTTGCTGAAGGCCCACTGCTCGAAGGGCGGCGGGGCAACGCCTTCTTCCTGCGCCATGGCGCGTGCAATGTAGGTCCCGGTGGTCTCGTTCATGCCCTCGAGAACGATGGCGCCGAGTGTCAGCGTCGCCTCGCCCATCGGCGTGGCCGGCGTGATCGTGTCGAAGCGGATGTCGCGGACGGTGGGCTTGCCGTCCTTCATGGTGAGTCCCTTGAGGGTCATCGTCTCGGCGCGGGCCACAACGGTCGGTGTGGCAGTGGCCTCGGGCGTTGCTCCGCCATCTTCCTCCCCGCCCTCCACCATCATCGCAAAGATGTCGCCGGGGGCCTTCAGCTCGACGCCCTTGAGCGTCACATCGCCTCCGGAGCCAGACAGCGAAGTGTAGGAGAGGCCCGCCTTGGGGTTGTTCTCGAGAATCTGCATCGTCTCGAGCGCGGTCATTGCCTCGCGGCTGACCCCGCAGCCGGAGAGGACCAGGAGGCTGGCGAAGGCGAGCTTGTGCTTGTGCATGATCGTCCCCGGAGAGGTTGTGTTGCGTCGCGATGCGCAGGGCGCTACGCCTTAGCATGGTCATCGCGGAATCGCATCACCGGGTGTTTTTGCTTGCAAAATCAGGCACTTCCGTGCCTGTACGGGTTCATATCGACAAGCGCGCGCGGCGCGTTTCCGTCCGCATTGACCCAACGGCACGAGAAGCGATCGCGACCGCACCCTCGCCGCGTTATGCCCTCGACGCGATCGGGTTTGCGACCGAACGGGTCGACTGGATCGCCGAGCGGCTCGACGCCCTACCACCGCCGGTGGCCTTCCGGCCGGGTGCCTACATCCCCTTGCGAGGCGTTATCCATCGGCTCCGCCATGTCGAGACGGGACGGACCGTCAAGGTCGATCGGACAGCAGGGCCCACTCCCCTTCTTTTGATCCCGGGCCCGCGCGAAGCTTTTGCCGACAAGACACGGGCGTTTCTGCGCGCGGCCGCCCGCATCGACTTCTCCGAACGCGTGGCCGTGCATGCCGAGACGCTGAAGGTGAAACCGCGGTCGATTGCGATCAAGGACATGCGCTCGCGCTGGGGTTCGTGTTCGTCCGAGGGCCGGCTCAATTTCACCTGGCGGCTGGTGTGCGCCCCGCCCTTTGCGCTCGACTATGTCGCAGCCCATGAGGTGGCGCACATCAAGGAGATGAACCACTCAAGCCGGTTCTGGAGGCAGGTCGAGCGCTGCTATCCCGACTGGCGCGAGGCGCGCGACTGGCTGCACACGCGCGGCAGCGCGCTGCACGCGATCGGCGACTGAGCCGCCAGCCTTACTCCGCGATGAGCCCGGCTTCGCGAAGCATGGCCTCGGCTTCGGCAAGCTGATCGCGATAGTTGCGCCAGCGCCCGACCGCGCGCTGATGAAGCGGTTCGCGCACCTGCCACACGCTGGCCGTTCTCACCTGCGTGCGCGCTTCATGGAAGGCGAGACACGCCTGCGACCAGGGAAGGCCGAGGAAGGACAGCACTGCGCGTATCTGCGCCTCCGGCTCGGCGAGCAGGCGCTCATAATCGATCGTCAGGATGTCGGCCGGATAGAGCTGGCGCCAGTGCTCCATGAGGCGCGCGCACTGGATGATCTGGTGCGCCGTGTCGGCCGGGCGCACAGCCCAGCTGACTGACGCATCAATGTGGAGGAAGTGGGTCGAGACGCAGATATCGAGCGGGTGCCGGCGCGTGTGAACGATCCGCGCCTCCGGGAACATGCGCTTGATGAGACCGACATGTTCGAAATTGTCGGGCCGCTTGTCGGTGACGAGACCGGGGCCTCGCAACATCTTGGCGACCTCTGCAAGATAGGCCGCTGCGAGCTGGTCGAGCTGCGCGCGGGTGGCGCCCGCGACCACAGCCGGATAGGGGCGCAGCAGCTGCGCGATCCGGGGCACGAGTGGAAGTTCGCCGGCGGAGCGCACAGCCTCATGCGCCGACAGGATCTGCTCGAGGAGCGTGGAGCCGGAGCGGAACATGCCGAGGATGAAGACGGGCTGGGTTTCATGGCGGATTGCTGTCGGGGGCTCTGGCGCTGCGAACGCCGCGCGCTGGGCCGCAACGCGTCGTTCCATCGCTGTTCGATCATGCCTTGCAGCCAGGAGGCCTGCAGCAGCCAGGCTGTCCTGGCGGGCTTCGGCCGCCGTGTCGTAGGCTTCGCCATACTGGCCAGCTGCATCGAGCCGCTGGCCCAGGGCAAAGAGAAGCGCAGCGCGATCGGCGTGCGAGCCGGCTGCGGCAGGCAGGGCCTCGCGCAGGCGGGCGATCGCGGAGGCGTCATCTGACCAGGCGGTCCCCATGCCGGACAGGCGCGAGAGCGCGAGGGCGTGGTGCGGCTCGCAGGCAAGCACGCGCTCATAGGCCGATTTCGCCTCGCCGGTCTCGCCGAGATCTTCCGCAAGATTGCCGAGATTGAGCAGGGCCGGGATGTAGCTGGCGTTGTGACGAAGGGCGGTTTCGAGCTCGCGCCGCGCTTCCTCCGGCCGGCGCAGATCGTCGGAGAAGATCACGGCCTTGTTGAGATGGACTTCTTCAGGCCCTGAAACACCGTGCGCGAGGGCTTCGCCATAGGCGGCAAGGGCAGCCTCAAACTGGCCGGCCCGGCGGCGGAGGAGGCCGAGATTGTACCAGCTGTCTGGCAGCGCGGGATTGAGCTGGAGCAGGCTTTCGTAAGCAGCGATGGCTTCCTGCACCCTGCCCTGCGCGCGCAGGGCCGACGCCTTCGCAAGAAGCGTCCTGGCTTCAGCGCTCATCATCGCGGCGGCGCGCGCATCACGCCTCCTCACCCGTCGATCCCAGCGTGGCGAGAAGCCGGGCCACCAGCTGGCGCTGGCGCTGTGACAGCTCAGGGCGCCAGATCTCGAAGATGAGAACGTAGCGCTCTTCGGACGACAGGTTCCAGGCTTCGTGCTCGATGGTGTCGTCGAAGATCAGGAGTTCGCCGGTGCGCCATTCGCGGACATCGTTGCCGACCCGGAAACCGCAGCCGCCCGGGATGATCAGCGGCAGGTGGCAGATGAGGCGCGTATTGAGCTGGCCATGATGGGGTGGAATGGCGGCGCCGGGCGCGAGGCGCGAGAACAGGATCGAATGGGCGGGCGCGGGGCGGCCCTCTTCGCCCAGCGCATCGATGGCGGCGAAGGTGGCAGGGCAGCGTGCAATGTTTTCCTCAACACGCTGGCCCTGCTTGAGGATGTAGAAGGCGCTCCAGTCGCGATTGCCGCGAAGGGCATGGGCCTTGATGCCGGCTTCGCGGCCCTTCGCCTCGACATAGGGGGCGAAGCGATCATCGCCGCTTCTCAGCGCCCTGAGCTCGGTCACGATCTCGGGCGTGCGGGCCTCCAGTGCGGAGGTCCAGGCAAACTCGTGGCGTTCGTAGAACTGGCGCTGCGGGAGGCCGGGATAGAGATAGCGTGTTGGCTGCTGGTAGGTGGGCAGGGTCTGGCCGCAGAGGATGGCGAGCGATTCGGAGAACAGGCGGTCCTCGGCCGACCCGTCGAGTCCGGCCGAGACAAACGCCGCACGGATGCGCTGTTCGAGCGGATCAGGGTTGGTCGCCAGGAAGGTCCGTGCGCGATCGAGCTGAGCCCCCATTCCGGGAGGGGCCGGACGCGGTCCGAGCGTTCTCAGCGCGGAGGCGTAGAGGCTGCGGGCGCGCTCGATTGCGGACGCCTCGTCGTAGAATTCAGCCGCGCTCAGGAGGGCGCGCGGATTGGTTGGCGCGAGCTCAACCGCCTTTTCGAGCGCAGCGCGTCGCGAGGTGGCGTCTCCAAGCAGGCGGTGCGCCGAGGCCAGCGCGAGCCAGACGGGTGCGCCAGGCCAGCCGAGCGATATCGCGCGCTCCAACGCCCTGCGTGCGGCGGCGCCGTCGCCCTTGCCCAGATGCGCCATGCCCTCGGCGGCGAGGGACTGGGCCTTCTGCATCTGGGCTGAAGTCGTCACGGCGCGTCTCCGGGCGCACGGCCCTTGCTCTTCTTTCCGGTTGCGGAGCCATCTTCAAGCACCCTCGCCCGGCGCCTGCAATCGGCGGAGCGGCCAAAAGAAATGGGGCGGGTCCTGCGACCCGCCCCACATCGATCTGCCGTAACGCAGGTCCTAGAAGTCGACCGTGGCGCCGAGGAAGATAAAGCGTCCCAGCGAGTCGTAGGCCTGCGGGTAGGTGTTGCCGTTGCCCGTCGTGCCGACCGAAGCCGACAGCGGCGGATCATCGTCCAGGATGTTGTTGATACCGAAGCGGAACTTCAGGTTGTCGCCGAGCGGCATGTTGCCCGAGACATCGAGATAGTCCTGCGCTTCCAGCGTCGAGTCGACGCGGCCGAGTACCGGCGCGTTCGTGGTCGTGCTGATCAGCTGCACTTCGCCGATATGGCGCCAGGCGAGCGACAGGTTCAGGTCCATCCAGGGCGTTTCCCAGGTGGAGCGGAGGCTGTGCCGCCATTCCGGGTTGGGCGTTCCGCACTGGTTGGCGTAGAAGCCCGTGCAGTCATAGCTGGTCGCGGTGGCGATGCCCGGATCGGTGGTCAGGTCGTCGAGCAGGGTGCCGATGAAGTTGAATTCGAGACCACCAAGGCCGCCAAGATCGTAGGCGTAGTTGGCGTTGATGTCGTAGCCCGAGGTCGTGACACCACCGATGTTCGTGTTGAGGTCTTCGACCTGTGCGGTTCCGCCGATCCACAGCGCCCCGTTGCCAGGGTTGCGGGTGATACGGGCGCACGAGACCGGGTCATTGAAGGTGTAGCACGCGGTGATCGTGTTGATCGGCCCCGTGGTCGAGATCAGCTCACTGATTTCGATCTGGTAGTAGTCGACCGAGAGGTTGAAGCCCGGCACGAAATCGGGCTGCCAGACGAAACCGATCGTTGTCGTGTCGCCTTCTTCCGGCCCGAGATTCGGGTTGCCGCCGCCGAGCTGGTTGTACTGACCCGCCGGGCTCGACAGCGAACCGCTGTCAGACTGGGTGGCCGTGACCTGATAGGCGGCGGTGCCGATGCACGATGCCGGCACAGAATTGTTCAGCAAGCCGTCGTCATTTGCATCGTCGCAAGGATCGAAGTCCATGTCGAACAACCCAAGCCCTTGAGCTGCGAATAGTTCAATGACGTTGGGAGCACGAACGGCGCGCTGGAAGCTGGCCCGGAAGCGAAGGTCAGGCACCGGCGCCCAGTCGGCGCCGATCTTGTAGGCGTCCGCACTGAATCTCTCGTACTCGGACCGGCGATAGGCAAGGTCCACCGAGATCTGGTCAGCGAATGGTGCGCCTTCCACGATCGGGACGCGGGTTTCGAGGAACAGGTCGACCACGTCGGCCTGACCGGAAAGCCCGATCGTCGGGCCGCCCTGGCCGGCGCCGTCGCCTGAGGCAAAGTTGGCGTCGGTTTCGGACGAGAGCTCGTCCGAGCGGTATTCAACGCCAAGCACCAGGTCGATGCCGCTCTTCGCCGTCGGGAACTGGATACCCGTCGGCCCGACCACGGTCGCTGTCACGACCTGCTGTTTGGTGAAGCCCTGCTGCATCAGCGGGATCTGGAGATAGTCGAGCTGGGCCTGCGTCACGCCGCCAACGGCGAAGACGTTGTAGGGCACGCAGTTCGGATCAGAGCCGTCCAGCACGCTGGCGCAAACCGCGTTGCCCGAGCCGTCGCGAACAACGTTGAGTGCGCGGTTGAGGCGCGCCGTCGAGAAGTCGTTCTGGTAGGTCCGCCCCATATTGACCTTGGAGTACTGGGCCGACACGTCATAGGTCCAGTCGTTCCACAGGTCGCCGCGAACACCGACAACGCCGCGATAGGAGGTGTAGTTGAGGTAGTCCTGGCGTCCGCCGCCTTCCACGTTGCGGCGACCGATATAGAGCGCTGTCGAGGTGTTGTTGGCGATCTCGGTCGAGTCACACCCGATCGCTGCGGCATGCGCGGCAGAGAGAAGCGGGTTGCCGCAGTTGATCGTCGAGGTCGAGAAGAAGTTGCCCGACGGAGCGATCTGCGAGTTCGAGGTGTAATCCGAGAACATCAGCTGGGCATAGGCTTCCAGACCGTCGTTCAGCTCGTAATTCCCGAACAGGCCGAAGGCATAGCGCTCGTCCGGACGCTGATAGTAGTTCAGCGGGCCGAAGTTGTACTGGTGGAGCGCGTTGCTGAAGGGAATGAAGTTTCCGGTCGAGTCCAGCGTGTAGTTGAACGTGGCGAAGTCCGTGAAACGGCCCGGGAAGGACGTTCCCGAACCACCGCAGGTGAAGCCGGTGGCCGTGGCCGCGCCGATCGAGCAGGCCGAATAGTCACGGTCCTTCTGCAGGACCTGATCGTTGTTCCGGTAGGAAATGTAGCCGGTCAGGTTTCCGGCGCCGTCTTCGGACGAAACGCCGAAGATCGCCGTGATTTCCTTCGAGAAGCCGTCATCGACATTGTCGTCCGGCAGGCGGAACTGAGCCGGGTTCGTCGCGCCACGGTTGGCGATGACCGTCCGCAGGTTGGTGTCGTCATAGGAGTTTTCGTGCTGGTAGAAGCCGTACTGGGCGTCGACCTGAATGCCCTCGAAGTCCTTCTTCATGATGAAGTTGACGACGCCGGCGAGCGCGTCCGAACCGTAGACGGCCGAGGAGCCGCCGGTCAGGACTTCGACACGCTCAACAAGCGGGCCGGGGATCTGGTTGAGGTCGGCCGCGTCATCGTTGGGCGAACCGTACGGCATGCGGCGGCCGTCGATCAGCACGAGCGTGCGGGACGAGCCGAGGTTGCGGAGGCTGACCGTGGCCGTGCCCGAAGCGCCGTTCGAGACGCTGGCGTTCTGGGCCGCGAAGGCCTGCGGCAGCTGGGTGACCAGGTCTTCGACGCGGGTGACGCCGGTGGCCTGGATGTCCTCGGAGGTGACCTGGGTGACCGGGCTCGTCGTCACGAGGTTCGGCGAGGCGATGCGCGTGCCGGTGATGACGACGACGTCACGGTCCTCAGACGGCTGGCCGCTCTGCGGTCCGCCTTCCTGCGCAAAGGCCGCCGAAGCGAGGCCGGGCGCAACCGACAATGCTGCAAGAAGCGTAGAGCGCAGCAGGTGCGCTTTCGCGGTAGTTTTCACGATGTTGACCCCTCTTTGGACCTGAACACACCGACGCGACTCCTCGCTTCGGCTTGCCGCTGCACATGAGATGAATGCCGTCAGCTCATGCGATTTGGCGCATCTTCCACATTCCCGTCATATTTCCGGGGGCGTCAATCGGGCTGTGAGCAATCCAAAGGATTTTCTTCAAAGCGGACGAGGTGTGCAGCATTTCTGCATCAGGCGGCATAGTTGGGGCATGAAATTCCAAAATTCCGTCGGGACACGGACCGGTATCGCAATACCAGGCCGCGTTCCACGAAACGTTCTTGCAGGGATCCAGCTTGTCGAAGGCCACTTTGCGCAATGAGCGATTGCGCACCTGCGGCATTTGCGCATCGCGCCCGCGCTTTTCTGATGCGGGGAATCGAAATTCGGGGCGCGTTGCAAACTTCTGCGACAAATGACCCCGAGTACGCACAGCGCAGAAAGCGACTGGCGTTAGGCAGGGTGGGCGAAGACAATGATGGCTGCGCAGAAGACGGAAGCCGTGCGGTTCCTGAAATCGACGATCTTCCGCTATTCGGACCAGCTCCAGCAGATCCGCGCGGGCGGCAGACCGTCAGCGGAAGTCGTCATCGACAAAACGCGCGTCGCCGTTTCTGAAGACCAGCTTGAGGGCCTGATCGCCGACGCCCGCGCCCTGCTCGCCAAGCTCGGCTAGGCGTCGACCTCCGCCTCCAGCGCATTCTCCTGGATGAACTCCCGGCGCGGCTCGACGATGTCGCCCATCAGCTTGGAGAACATCTCGTCGGCCGTGTCAGCGTGCTCGACCTTGACCTGCAGGAGCGTGCGCGCGTTGGGATCGAGCGTCGTTTCCCACAGCTGGTCCGGGTTCATCTCGCCCAGTCCCTTGTAGCGCTGGATCTTGATGCCGCGCTCGCCCGCTTCAAGCACGGCGGCCAGCAGCGAGACGGGGCCGAAGACCTGGGCCTCGCCACTCTTCTCGTGCCGGAGCACGCAGCGGCCGGCATAGGTATCGCCCAAAACGGCGGCGCGCTCGGCGAGGCGGCGCGCATCGGGCGTCGCCAGCAGCTGGGGATCAAGCGCCGCCTTCTCCTCGACCCCGCGCACCGTGCGGGAGAAGATGAAGGCGCCATCGCGATAATCGCCGGTCCAGCTGTCCTCACCCTCTTCCGCGATGCGGTTGAGGCGATCGGCGGCGAGCTTCGCCTCGACCTGACCAGCCCCGGCCTTCAGCACACCTGCAAGAGCCGCCTGCTCGACGATGTGGCCTGGCGCGCGCAACGCAAGACGCGCGAGCGTCGCCTTGAAGGCTGCCGCTTCCTTGACCCGCGCGCCGAGATCAGCCCCGGCGATCTGTTCGCCATTGTCGCGCACGAGCATCTGGCCCTTGACGCCCTCGGCGATCAGGAACTCGTCCAGATCAGCTTCGTCCTTGAGATAGCGTTCCGACTTGCCGCGCTCGGCTTTGTAGAGCGGTGGCTGGGCGATGTAGAGATAGCCCTTCTCGATCACCTCGGGCATCTGCCGGTAGAAGAAGGTGAGCAGCAGCGTGCGGATATGGGCGCCGTCGACATCGGCGTCGGTCATGATGATGATGCGGTGATAGCGCATCTTCTCGATGTTGAATTCCTCGCGGCCGATGCCGGCGCCCAGCGCCGTGATCAGCGTGCCGACCTGCTCGGACGAAAGCATCTTGTCGAAGCGGGCGCGCTCGACATTGAGGATCTTGCCGCGCAGCGGGAGCACAGCCTGGTTCTCGCGGTTGCGGCCCTGCTTGGCCGATCCGCCGGCGCTATCGCCCTCGACGATGAAGAGTTCGGACTTTGCAGGATCTTTCTCCTGGCAATCGGCGAGCTTGCCGGGGAGCGATGTCACGTCGAGCGCTGACTTGCGGCGGGTGAGTTCGCGCGCCTTGCGGGCGGCTTCACGTGCAGCCGCCGCCTCGACGATCTTCTGCACGACGGATTTGGCCGGGGCCGGGTTTTCCTCAAACCAGCGGCCGAGCGCCTCGGTCATCAGGCTTTCGACGATGGGGCGGACCTCGGAGGAGACGAGCTTGTCCTTGGTCTGCGAGGAGAATTTCGGGTCGGGCACCTTTACCGAGAGGACACAGGTGAGGCCTTCGCGCGCATCGTCGCCCGAAATATCCACCTTCTCCTTTTTCGCCGCGCCGCTTTCGGCCGCGTATTTGTTGATGACGCGCGTGAGAGCGGCGCGGAAACCGGCGAGGTGCGTGCCGCCGTCGCGCTGGGGGATGTTGTTGGTGAAGCAGAGAACGTTCTCGTAATAGCCGTCATTCCATTGCAGCGCGGCCTCGACGACGATGCCCTCCTTGTTGGAGCGCGTGTAGATTGGCTTGGGGATCAGGGCGTTGCGCTGGCGGTCGATGTGGCGGACGAAGGCTTCGACGCCGCCTTCATACTGCATGACGGTTTCCCACGGCTCGGATCCGCGCAGGTCCTGCAGCACGATCTTCACGCCGGAGTTCAGGAAGGCGAGCTCGCGCAGGCGATGCTCAAGCGTGCCGCGGTCGAACTCGGTCTTCGAGAAGGTCGCGGGGCTCGGCAGGAAGCGAACCGTGGTGCCCGTCGCGAAAGAACCATCAGCTTTCCTGGGCGCCTCGCCGGTGATCTTGAGAGGCGCTTCGGCATCGCCCAGCCTGAAGCGCATCTCGTGCTGCTTGCCATCGCGGTAGATCTTGAGATCGAGCGTGTCCGACAGCGCATTCACAACCGAAACGCCAACGCCGTGCAGGCCGCCAGACACCTTGTAGGAGCCCTCCTCCTCGGTGTTGGCAAACTTGCCCCCCGCATGCAGCTGGGTCATCACGACTTCGGCCGCCGATACGCCCTCTTCGGCGTGGATGTCGACCGGGATGCCGCGGCCATTATCCTCGACTTCGGCCGAGCCGTCGGGATGAAGCGTGAGGCGCACGAAGTCGGCGTGACCCGCAAGCGCCTCGTCGATCCCGTTGTCGACGACTTCGTAGATCATGTGGTGCAGACCCGAACCGTCGTCGGTGTCGCCGATATACATGCCGGGGCGCTTGCGCACGGCATCGAGGCCACGCAGCACCTTGATCGCATCGGCGCCGTAGCTGTTCTTCTTCTCGCCGCCGTTTTGAGACACGTCAGACATTCACATTTTCCTGTCGCAGCACCGTTCGCCGGCGCCGCCAAATTCCAGTTCAGGCCTCGCGAACGGATCCCTCGGACACCTCGAAACGCTGGGCGCGATCGCCGAACGCGTCGAAGAGAGAGCGGTCCGTTCCTGTGAGCCAGGACTGGCCGCCGAGCGCGGCCAGTTCGTCGTACAACGCGGCGCGCCGGTCCGAATCGAGATGGGCCGCCGCCTCATCCAGTAATAGCAGGGGAGAGGGGGCAAAATCACGCTCGAAAAGCGCCTGGGCGTTGGCTAAAATTATGCCGACTAACAAGGCCTTCTGCTCGCCTGTCGAGCACTGCGCGGCGGGCAGGCCCTTGGGGGCGTGAAAGACGCTGAGATCACTGCGATGGACGCCCTGCGTGGTCCGTCCGGCGGCCGCGTCGCGGGACCGGTTTTCACGTAGCTGGGCGAGTATGTCCTGTTCGATATCCGTCAGGGCGACGCCATTGGCCGCCTGGGTTTCGAACTCACCGTCAATGCCGACAAGCGCCTTCGGAAACGCGCCTTCGGGGCGCGCGAGGATCGCCTCCTGCATCACCCTGACCGCATCGACACGGTGGACCGCCATCGCCGCGCCGGCGGAGGCCATGCCAAGCTCGATCGCCTCCAGCCATGCCGGATCGGGCCCGCCCCTGCCCTGCCCGCGCTCAAGCAGCGCGTTCCGCTGTCGCATGGATTTGTCATACGCGGCCGCTGCAGCAGCGTGTGATGGAAAATGCGCGAGCACCTGCCGGTCGAGGAAGCGCCGCCGGTCGCCGGCAGGGCCGGTGAACACCCGGTCCATGGCTGGCGTCAGCCAGATGATGCGCATCAGCTCGCCGAGATCCTGCTGCGCGGTCTCGACGCCATCGAGCCGGGCGGAGCGGCGGGCGCGGCCCTGATCGTCGATATCGAGTGCGAGCGAGATTCGCCGGTCGATCTCGCCTTCGCGCGCATCTGCAGAGATCGCCCAGCCGCGCACCGCCCCGCCCTCTGGCGCATTGCGCACGAGATCGGAGAATTCCGCACCGCGAAGACCGCGCCCCGGCGAGAGCAGCGAAACGGCCTCGATGAGGTTGGTCTTGCCTGAGCCGTTGGCGCCAAAGAGGCAGACGTGACGGCCATCGAGACGCAAATCAAGCGAGGCATAGTTGCGATAATCACGGAGGCCGAGGCGGGCGATCCGGACGTGGGGGCGGTGCGGGTCGGGAGTGTGGGTCATACCCGCATCATGCAAAACGCTGCGGATGCCATGCCGGTCGCACGCAGCGCGAGCCGGAACCAGGGAGCAGCCAGAGCAAGCCTAGCGGCCCCCCGGCTCCCGCTCCTGGCGGCTTCGCCGCTGCAGCGGGAAAGAAATAAGTGGCAACCGAATTGTTCTCGTGCGCTACACACGCAGCGGCATCAGAACGTATTCGGCGCCAGCGTCTTTCGCATCGATCACGCGGGCTGGCGAGGCGGGGTCGTTGAACTCGATACGTGTCTCGTCACTTTCGATCTGGCCGGCCACGTCGAGCAGATACTTGGCGTTGAAGCCGATTTCCATCGGCTCGGAGCTATACTCCGCCTCGACATCCTCTGCGCCATGACCGGATTCCGAATGCGTAACCGCGAGCATCAGCCTGCCCGACGACAATGACAGCTTTACCGACCGCGAACGCTCGGCCGAAACCGTCGCAACGCGGTCGACGGCGTCCTTGAACAGCTTGGTCGGCACGCTGAGGATGCGCTTGTTGTCCTTCGGAATGACGCGCTGATAGTCGGGGAAGGAGCCATCGATCAGCTTCGAGGTCAGCACCGCCTCGCCGATGCGGAAAACAATCTTGGAATCGGAGGCTTCGACCGTCACGATTTCTGGCGCGTCATCGAGCAGGCGGCGAACTTCGGCGACCGCCTTGCGGGGAACGATGACGCCCTTGAGGCTGGATGCGCCCTTCGGCGCCTCGGCCTCGGCCAGAGCGAGTCGGTGCCCGTCGGTCGCCACGGCGCGGAGGACATTGCCCTTCCCGGCCTTTGCGTGGTGCAGGTAGATGCCATTGAGATAGTAGCGCGTCTCTTCGGTCGAGATCGCGAAGCGCGTCTTGTCGATCAGGCGGCGCAGCTCAGCCGCCGCGATCTCGAACTTCACCGGCGCGGCTTCCTTCGCCATCGTCTGGAAGTCGGCGGCCGGCAGCGTCGGCAAGGCGAATTTCGAGCGGCCGGCAGAGATGGAAAGACGGCCCTCCGACAGGTCGAGTGCGACTTCGGAGCCTTCTGGAAGCTTGCGCACGACATCGAAGAGCGTCTGGGCGGGAGCTGTGACTGCGCCCGCCTTTTTGACGTTTGCTTCGGCCGCATCGGTCGCCTCGATGTCGAGGTCGGTGGCGGTGAGGCTGAGGCGGTCGCCCTCGGCCTGCATCAGGATGTTGGACAGGATCGGGATCGTGTTGCGCCGTTCGACCACGGCCTGGACGTGGGACAGCGCCCGCATCAGCGCATTGCGGTCGATAGTCAGTTTCATACGTCCAGTCCCTGTCAGGAGGCGGCTTTGCGACGGTCTCGCTCGGCGCCCGGCGGTTTTCCGAAAGCGGTTCGGCCCGCCTGTCCCCGAAAACGGGAGAGGGCGGGCCGGAAGATTAGCCATTTGTCGGCGCGCGGGAAGGCCCTGAAATGCGGTTTCACCCGCTATTCAGGGCCTTCCCCTGCTTTTCCGCCCCTCCGCGGGCTCAGCGCGTGTTGCGCGGATCGGCCATGATGCGCTGTTCGAGCTGGCGCAGCTCATCCGCCATCGTCTCGTTCGAGGCAACCATCGCAGCTATCTTGCGATAGGCGAAAAGCACGGTCGTGTGATCCCTGTCCCCGAACATGCGTCCGATCTGCGGATAGGAGCACTTCGTCAGCTGGCGGCTGAGATACATCGCATACTGGCGCGGCAGGGCGTATTGCCGTTTGCGGCAGGGCGATTCCAGTTCGGCCTTGGTGACGCCATAGGCGCGGGCGGTAACGTCCTTGATGGTGTCGATGCGCGGGGCCTTGGAGGGCGCGCCGCCCATCTGCAGCTGGATCGACTTCTCAACCGCGGCGCGGTCGAGCGGCTTGCCGGCCAGAACTGTGCCGCAATAGACATTGCGCACGGCGCCGCAGAGCGCGCGGCCAGATGCCGGCAGGCGATCAGCCAGGAGATCGATCCATTCTTCCGTGAGATGGAATTCGGATTCGATTGCGGCGGCAGCGGCCGAAACGGCGTCAGCGCGGGCGCGGAGGATCTCGCGGCGCAGATTGCGCTCGGGCAGCTCCATCTGGGCGATGACGCCGCCATGGATCTCGTCGCGCATGCGCTCGTCGAGCTGGTCGATCAGGGCCGGTGTCTGGTCGGCGGCGAGCACGACCACGCCGCCATTGGCGACGATGGCGCGCATGTGGGAGAAGAACTCGACCAGCGTGCCGGGCTTGGCGCAGATGAACTGGAAATCGTCGAGCAGCACGACGCGCGCGCGGCGGAACATGGCGCGCAGATCCGATGTGTCCTTCTTCTTCACGCCGTCGATGAAGGCATGGAGGAAATCCTCCGCGATCATGTAGAGCACGCTGCCTTCGCCCTTGGCGCTGCGCAGCGCGGCTTCGATGCCGCGCAGAAGGTGCGTCTTGCCGACGCCATGCGGGCCGACGATGGTGACGACATTGGCCGAGACGCTGGCCCCCATGGCAAGGCGGCGCGCGAGGCCGAAGGCCACGCGGTTGGAATCGCCAACCATGAAGTTCTCGAGCGTCTGGGAATCCTCGCCCGCGATGACGGGCGGGGCGGCTTCCTCGTCAAACATGTCGTCGACAGCTTCGTCCTGGACGACGTCGTCCGGACGCGCCAGCGCCATCACGTCGCTCGAAATGCGCTCGCGCGCCTCGATGCGAACGCGACGGCCGTCGCGATCGGCCTGGTCCCACGCCTGCTGGATGAAGTGACCGAAATCGGACTCGACGCGTGTACGCTCATGTTCGCTCGCGGCGGAAAGCAGCACCTCGCCATTGACCTCGGCCACGAGTTCAAGCTTCGCCAGCCACGAATCGAATTTGACATCGCCAAGACGACGGCGCAGCGCAGCGCGCACATCGGCCCAGATCGCCGGGACCTGATCGCTGGCGCGCAGCGCGGACGACGGCCCGCGCGGCGCGGCGGCCAAATCCACCATATTCGACCCGTCGGGAAATGACTCGACAGCGCGCGAAGCTCCGCCAGCACTTCCGGCGGAAAAACGCGTCGTGGTCTGCTTGTTGATCATGGCCCCTCATCTACCCTTTCTAGGCGATGCCTTCCCTTTCTGATCGGACAAAAAGAGTCCCAGACGACTCCGGCCCCGGCGTCGCAGATCGATGTCCAAACGAAGGAAGGTTACTCGCTACAGAGGGGAGTTTTTCTCCCTTCGAGACGAGCCGTCAACAGACTCATCTGCCGCAGCCGCCAAAATTTTTTCACGAATCCGTCGCGCTCGGTATTGCCACCGGGATTCATGCAAAGATTGAAGGGTCTCTGCGATTTTTGGCGCTGAACTTTTCTGCGAATTCATCCGTGTGCGGATGAAGGAGAACGCACGGCGCGCCGCAATGCGCGGCGCGCGCTGCGACGTGTGAAGTCAAGCTTGTGATGTGGTTGGATGCAACCCCGAAAATGGCAAATCGGGGTGCGTCTGCGTCAGGCGCCGACGGCTTTGACCCGCGCGGCAAGCCGGGATACTTTTCGTGACGCCGTGTTCTTGTGCAGCACGCCCTTGGTGACGCCGCGCATGATCTCCGGCTCGGCGGCCTTGAGCGCCTTGATGGCGGCGGCCTTGTCACCTGACGCAACGGCTTCCTCGACCTTCCGGACGAAGGTGCGCACGCGTGACTTGCGCGACTTGTTGACCTCGGTCCGCCGGGCGATCTTTCGCACCATCTTCTTGGCGGATTTCGTGTTGGCCATCGGTCTTCCAAGCTCCGTTTGCCCTGGCCGCCGGACAAAGGCCGGGGGTTTTGGGGAGCGGCCTATTATCAGCGTCGCCTGAGGCCGTCAATTCGGGGTTGGCAGGATTCGGGCATGAGCATTTCTTGGGGGTGGTTTAACCCTCATCTTTGCTTGAACTGGGCCGGCCGCTTCTCGACGAAGGCGGCCATGCCTTCCTTCTGGTCGTCGGTGGCGAACATGGCGTGGAAAAGCCGCCGCTCGAAGGCAAGTCCCTGATGCAGCGTGGTTTCGTAGGCGGCGTTGACCGCCTCCTTTGTCATCATGGCGATGGGCTGCGAGGCGGCGGCGATCTTTTTCGCGACCTTCTTTGCCTCCTCCATCAGCTGGTCGGCGGGAAGGACACGTGAGACCAGGCCGGCACGCTCAGCTTCCGCCGCGTCCATCATCCGGCCAGTGAGGCACATCTCCATGGCCTTGGATTTGCCAACCAGGCGCGTGAGACGCTGCGTGCCGCCAATGCCGGGCATGACGCCAAGATTGATCTCGGGCTGGCCGAACTTCGCGGCCTCGGACGCCAGGATGAAATCGCACAACATCGCGAGTTCGCATCCGCCGCCAAGCGCAAACCCGTTCACGGCGGCGACAATCGGTTTTCGGAAGGAGGAGACTGCGTGTTCGAAACCGGCGAACATGTCTGACTTGTAGACGTCCATGTAGGACTGAGGCGCCATCTCCTTGATGTCGGCGCCTGCGGCGAACGCCCTTCCCGCGCCCGTTATGATCACGCAGCTGATCGCGGGATCGACATTCCACCTGGCCAGCTGGTCGGCGACTTCCGTGCAGAGCTTGCGCGAGAGCGCGTTGAGCGCCTCGGGGCGGTTGAGCGTGATCAGCCCAACCGGGCCATCGGTTTCGACCAGCAGCGTTTCGTAGGCCATGAGCGTCTCCTGTTGCGGCCTTCTAGCCGGGCGGCAGGGAGAGTTCCACCCGGGTTGCGCCGGCAAGCCTGAGACGATCGAAGAGGTCGATCAGGACATCGACATCGGCCGTGCCGAGATCGGCCTGGGCGAGCGAGGTTCCGCCCTCGACCACGGGATCAGAGAGGAAGTGAACGGCATGCTGGATTCCGTCTTCGGCGACGCCTTCAGGCGCGCACACCGCTTCCTCGAACCAGCCGGTCAGCGCGGCCGCAACCGACATGGGATCGCCATCAATGGCGAGATGCACGCCATCCCATGGGAAAGGCGAAATGATGATCGAGAGGCCGCCGCCGGCAAATGCGATGGCCTGGAACTCCAGCATGCGGCCTGACTGGAACATGGAAGGGCTGGCCTGGTCACCCTCCTGAACCGCAAGATCATAGCGCGCGCCGATGTTGAGGACGCCTTCGCGCGCAAGCTCGCCGGCTTCGTTGAGCATGGGCGGCTCGATGATCAATGTGTGGCCCTGCCCGCGCAGCTCTGCGATTGCCTTCTCGAACAGGTCGACATGGTGGGCGCGGATGTCGCTCAGGAGATCATGAAGATCGCTCACGCTTGGGCTCCGTCACCTGGGTGAAGCGAAAGCTAATCCGGCAGGCGGGTCGAGGCGAGCTTCACGACAAGCTCGAACTCCACCCGGACGGGGGTCATGCTGGCCGGCTGGAGGATGCGGAGCTTGAGGCGCTCGTTGTCGCGGACATAGCCGCCATCGTCGGCGAGCTTCCATCCAAGCGCGGGGAGCGTCTGGTCATAGAAGGCCTCGATTTCCGCCTTACCGACATTTCCTGCCGCTGACGTTCTCACCACACGGCCCTGATCGCTCTCGAACACCAGGGGCTCGGGCTGTTCGACAAGCCCGGCAGGCAGCGGGACATCCTCGATCGCGGCGAGGAATTTCGTTGCATGGGCGGCCGGCGTGCTTGTGCACGCGGCAATGGCGACCATCACGATGGCGCTGGCGAGGTGTCTGATCACGTTGCCTCCAGAAGGCGCAGCGTCCGCGAGTTCGGCGACAGAGGCAAATCGCGGCGGACCAAGCAATGTTCTCCGAGTGTTCCCGCGCTGATTCTGCCTCGCCTCAGCGCCGGTGAGACAGGTTGAGGTCTTTCACCGACGAATACCGGGCTTTGTGGCCTCGCGGTCTAGGCGAGCTTCGTCTCGATCGCGTCCCACATGGCCGCGATGGCATCGATGCCTGACAGGTTCTTCAGCACGCGCGCTCCCGTTGGCGATGTGACGTTGATCTCCGTCATCATGCCGCCGATCACGTCGATGCCGACAAACAGCAGTCCGCGCCTCTGCAACTCCGGCCCGATTCGAGCGCAGATCTCCTGCTCGCGTGCGGAGAGCGCCGTTGCCTCCGCCGTTCCGCCGACCACGAGGTTGGAGCGGATCGCTCCCGAGGGCGGTTTGCGATTGATCGCGCCGACAGGCTTGCCGTCGACCAAGAGGATGCGCTTGTCGCCTGCGCTCACGGCCGGGAGGAAGGCCTGCGCGATGAAGGGCTCCGGGACCATCTTGTTGAAGAGGTCGACCACAGCTTCGAGATTTCCATCCTCGCGGCCGATCTTGAGCACGCCGGCCCCGCCATGGCCGTGCAGCGGTTTCAGCACGATGTCGCCATGGCGGGCGCGGAACTCCTGCACCCGGGCGACATCGCGCGTGATCAGTGTGGGCGGCTGAAGATCGGGATACATCAGGGTGAGGATCTTTTCCGGCGAGGCGCGCACGCCGGCCGGATCGTTGACCACGAGGGTTTCGCCCGTGATCAGCTCGAGAATGTGCGCCGCGGTGATATAGCCCATGTGAAAGGGCGGGTCCTGCCGCATCAGGACGACGTCGGTTTCCTTGCGAAGATCAAGCCTCCGGGCCTCACCAATCTCGGCATGCGGCGTGCGCGCCGGAAAGACTTTCGCCGGCTTTGCCCAGGCGCCGACAAAACCTGAATCGTAGAGAAGGTCGCCGACGCCGTAGACAAACACGCGATGGCCGCGACGCTGCGCCTCCTCGATCATCATGAAGGTGGAATCGCTTGCGGGGTTGACCGCCTCGAGCGGGTCCATCTGGACGGCAATACGCAGCGACATGGGAAAACGGCTCCGGCCTGGGGCTCCCTACCTAGGTTGCGCCTCGCCTCGCCGCAATCCGCGTGCGACTTCCCGGGTCGATCAGTTGTTCTTCACCGGGGGCAGCGGCACGGTCTGCAGGCCGACCGTGTTGCCGTTGGAGCCGGGCGGCGGCGCAGCTCCGGGCGCATAGGGGTCGCCATACTGGCCGCGCGTCGTGGGCGATTGATCGGGCGGAACGATCGGCGCGGCGGCGGCCGAGGATGGGGCGATGCTGATCGGCTGGCCCGCATTGGGGTCGGCCACGGGCCCGCCCTGCTGGTCGCTCGGCGGAGCGGCAGCGACGCTGATCTCCGGCGGCGGCCCGGCGCGCTCGCGCATCTTCACATAGGAGACGACCTTCCGGACGCCGTTGACGACGCTCGCATGCTCTGCGGCGCGGCGCAGCTCGTCCTCGGTGCGCGCCAGGCCCAGCAGATAGACGTTGCCCGAGAAGACCTGGATGTTGAAATTTGTCCCCTTGATGTCGTTGTCGGCGATCAGCCGCATGCGGATCTGTTCGGTGATCCAGGCATCATTCATGTCGCGGCCAAGGTCCCAGTAGCCGACGACCAGCTCGTTCGCGACTTCATCGACTGAGCCGACCGTCCAGGCGATGCGCTCGGCTTCCTTGCGATCTTCCTCGCTCGCCACGCGGCCCGACAGAAGCACGAAGCGGTCGACGACCGCGACATCGGTTTCCATGAAGCGGCCATTGAGACCCGCGCTCAGGAGTCGCGTCTTGATCTCGGTCGCGGCGCTGGAGTCATCGAGTGATTCACCGAATGTGCGATCGGAGAGGCAGCCGCCCAGAAGGGGCGCAGCGAGAAGCAGGCAGGCAAGCACGCGGGCAGTCATGGTCGGGCGAACTCCGTCACGGTGGGCTCGGCTCGTAGTTCCCAGATGCGGCGTTTTTCGGGCGCAGCGCCGGTGATCTGCAGGCCAGGGGAGGAGAATCTGAGGGGATTCAGGCAATGGGTCTATGCCTGCGCCCGCCGGCGGAAGGCCCACCGCTTGGCCGCCTGCCCCTGCCGCCTGCGCAGGTGAGGCGTCAGCGCCTCGAGCGGCAATTCCTGTGTCCGTCCCGGCTTGACCTCGACGAACACCTGCCTGCCTCCCTTGCGGGCGAACAGATCAGGCTCGAAGGCGGGCGCGACGGCCGGCAGCCCCGCGCCGGGGCCGCGCGAGGTCTCAGTGGGCGCCCTCACCCTCTTCCGCTTTGCGCAGCTCCAGTGCGCGTTCATAGACGTCGCGGCGCTTCATGCCGAAGCGCTCG
>VFQT010000205.1_pt1 | contig 95402 bp, 96 predicted proteins | sample 3512381 | NCBI WGS metagenome assembly VFQT01 (sample SAMN10412376, study PRJNA504923) | tailings metagenome | isolation source: Relicate 2 Philex TSF3 active mining site | place: Philippines: Tuba, Benguet | collected 2017-08-29
ACTCAGCAGTTGGCCGCTTCTACACCGGTGGAGCAAAGGATTCAAAGGGCTTTGTAAAGGCTCTCCTTGCAGCTCAGAAGGCAAACGCACAGGGATAAACCCCTGTTTAGTTGCCACCAACTGAACATCTAAGTTCTGAAGTTCTGGCGGAATCAATAAGGTTCCGCCAGAACTTCAGACTTTTTCACAATTTCATAGCAAATATATTTCTCAGATAATTTTTAGCAGTGCGAGAGGCGCAACTTCTGTGAGAGCCACCCGAAAGAAAATCCAGAGCCCATGGGGCGGATTTCTATTTGTTCTTCCATCGATTATTGCAATGGCCATTTTTGTTTACGGCATGATTGGTTACACATTCCTAGAATCGCTCGAGAATCGATATAACGCCTACACCACCAAGGTTGAGTTTGTAGGCTTCATCAATTACGTCGAACTCTGGTCAGATCCTGAGTTCACACATGCTCTTTCAAATCTTCTGAAATTCACCGCAGTATTCATGATTGGCTGCTTGCTCTCAGGTCTAATCATGGCGCTCTTGCTCGAAAAGGGAATTAAGGGCGAAGGGTTCTTCCGCTCTACCTATCTCTATCCAATGGCTATCTCATTTATCGCTATGGGAACTTCATGGCGCTGGTTGATGGACTCAGCCAAGGATGATGACGCCACAGGACTTAATTACATTTTGAAGAGCGTTGGACTTGGCGCTCTGCAGAGCGATTGGTATACCTCTGAAGCTGGCTCGATGTATGCCATGGCTCTTCCTGCAATCTGGCAGATGGCTGGATATGTCATGGCGCTCTTCCTCGCTGGTTTCCGTGGAATCCCAGATGACCTTCGCGAAGCTGCGCGAGTCGATGGCGCCTCAGAGTTCAAGATCTACCGCCATATTCTCTTCCCTCAACTGTCACCAACATTCCTGACAGTTCTGATTATTTTGGGCCATATCTCCATGAAGGTCTTCGACCTGATCTTCGGTATTGCCACCAAGAGCTATGTCACGAAGGTGCTCGCTATCTATATGTGGCAGACCATCTTTGATTTTCAGAACTATGCAAAAGGCGCAGCAATTGCAATCGTCATCTTGTTGATGATTGCAGTAGCCGTTATTCCATATTTGATCTATGTCAACAAGACTGAGGAGGCGAACAAATGAGTTCCGATCTCGCAACTCGCGTAACCCAAAAGCTCGACGTTCGCAATAAAAAGCGTTTAGATGGCAAGGGTCAGTTCTGGCTCGTCTTCCGCTACTTCGCCCTGACAATTCTCTTCGTAATTGCAGCTCTTCCGATTTACATCATGGTGATTAACTCAGTTAAGGGAATTACCGGAGTAACCCAATCGGCCGCCTTTACTCCACCTACTAGCTTGAACTTTGAAGCCTGGGGACCAACATGGGAAGTTCTACGCGAGCCAATGATGCGTACCCTCTTCTTCGTTACCCAATCCTCAATCATCTCGGCAGTAATCGGAGCAATCAACGGCTACGTTTTTGCTAAGTGGAAATTCAAAGGCTCTAACTTAATCTTCACAACCTTCCTCTTCGGAATGTTTATTCCATATCAAGCAATCATGATTCCACTCACTAAGTTCAACCAGTGGGCTGGTATTGGTGGCAGCATCTACGTTCTGGTATTTGCACACGTCATTTACGGTATTCCAATCTGTACTTTGATCTTCCGTAACTACTTTGCAGCAATCCCTAACGAACTCATCGAGGCAGCCCGCGTTGATGGAGCTGGAATGGTCCGTATCTTCCGCACCATCTTCTTGCCACTATCTATCCCGGGATTTGTTGTGGTTCTGATCTGGCAGTTCACCTCTGCGTGGAATGACTTCCTCTTCGCAATCTTTCTCACTGGTGGTTCGCCTAAGTTGTCAGTTGCAACAACTGCACTTAACTTCATCACCGGTTCAGGTAACCAGGTCTACTACGGAAATAACATGACAGCTTCGTTGATCGTTTCGATTCCAACGCTGCTTGTCTACCTCTTCCTTGGACGCTACTTCCTCCGTGGAATGCTCGCAGGCTCACTCAAGGGTTAGCCCAAGGGTTAAGCAAGTAGAGAAGTAAAAAGCCCCGCTGCACAGTGTGCAGCGGGGCTTTTTCTTATAGGTCTTAGTTGATGCGGTTACCTGTTGCTGTATCAAAGAGGTGAAGCGCACCTGGCACGTTTACCACAGTGATGGTCTCTCCAACCTTTGGTGGGTTCTTTGGATCCCAGCGCACGATTACCTGAACGCCCTCATCTGATGAATTAGCGAACTTAACATTTGTATCTGCAGGCTTTCCGTAGACAAAAGCATCAGAACCGAGTTCTTCAACAACTTCTACATAGACATGGAAGCCCTTAGCTGCTGGCAACCATCCTTCTGGACGAATTCCGACAGTAACGCTTGATCCAGCTGATGCTGGAACATCGATATCGAGATCACCAAGATGAGCCTTGCCACCAGATACTGGAGCTACAAGGAGGTTCATCGCAGGCGAACCAATAAAGCCGGCAACGAAGACATTTGCTGGCTTGTCATAAAGATTACGAGGAGTATCAACTTGCTGGAGCAAGCCATCCTTAAGAACTGCTACGCGATCACCCATGGTCATAGCCTCAACCTGGTCGTGAGTTACGTAGACAGTGGTGATTCCAAGGCGACGCTGCAGTGCAGCAATCTGTGTACGAGTTGCAACGCGCAACTTCGCATCAAGGTTTGAAAGTGGTTCGTCCATCAAGAAGACTTGTGGCTCACGAACAATTGCACGACCCATTGCAACGCGCTGACGCTGACCACCTGAGAGAGCCTTTGGCTTACGCTCTAGATATGGTTCAAGATCGAGCAACTTTGCTGCTTCACGAACTCGCTTATCGCGCTCAGCCTTATCGACTCCTGCGATTTTGAGTGCGAAGCCCATGTTCTCTGCAACAGTCATGTGTGGGTAGAGCGCATATGACTGGAAGACCATTGCGATATCGCGATCTTTTGGTGCAACATTTGTTACATCGCGATCACCGATAAGAATTCGACCGCCGTCGATTTCTTCAAGGCCTGCCAACATGCGAAGTGATGTTGACTTTCCGCAACCTGATGGTCCGACAAGTACGAGGAACTCTCCATCTTTGACGGTGAGGTTGAGCTTGTCTACGGCAGGTGCTGTTGTGCCTGGGTAGATGCGAGATGCATTTTCGAATACGACTGATGCCATGTTTCTACTTCCTAATCCGGGCAGGTACGTGCCCGACGGTCCGAGGATGAGGTCGCTAGCCGGTTGGCTAGCGTGGGAAAGGTTATGTCAGGCAGGCGCCAATAGGAAGGGGCTTCGCTAGACTTCTCACATCATGGAACCTAACCCGAGTAGCTCACTCTTTACCTCTATAGGCCTGATCGCTGCCCTGATTGTCCTGGGCGCTATCTTCGTTGCAGCAGAAATCGCTCTTGTATCGCTGCGCGAAAGTCAGATTAAGCAGATCGCAACCCGCGGCAAGCGAGGCGCCAAGGTTGCCTCGGTTGCCAGCAATCCCAACCGCCTGTTGGCCACCTTGCAAGTCGGCGTTACCGTCACCGGATTTTTATCAGCAGCCCTCGGCGCTGATCGATTAGGAGATCATTTCATTCCATGGCTTGAGTCACGGGGACTTTCTGGTGATTCTGCATCGACTGCATCCCTTATCGGCCTGACATTTGTCATCGCTTACTTCTCGTTGGTCTTTGGAGAACTCGTTCCAAAGCGAGTTGCCCTTTATCGCACCGAACAGATAGCCATGTATTCAGCTGGCTTTATCGACATCGTTGCCAAGATTTTCCGCCCAGTTATCTGGGTCTTGTCGCACTCGACAAGTTTGGTAGTGCGCCTCTTTGGTATTGACCCTAAGGAGCAGCGCTCGCAGATTTCTGAAGAAGAGCTCCTTGATTTAGTTGCAGGGCATGCAGCTCTTACAGATGAAGAGCGCGATATCGTTGAAGAAGTCTTTAACGCATCAGAACGCCAAGTTCATGAAGTCATGGTGCCTCGGACCGAGGTTGACTTTATGGATGCTTCGTTGACAGTTGGTAAAGCGATCTCACTCGCCATCGAAAAAGCTCATTCACGTTATCCAGTTGTGCGCGGATCATCTGATGAAGTCGTTGGCTTTATTCACGTACGCGACTTATTGGATACCAGCCTTGCCAATAACAACGCCAAGATTCAAGAGTTAGCTCGCAACATTATGTATTTACCAGGAACAAAGGCGATTCTGCCTGCACTGACTGAAATGCGAAATCAGCGTCAACACCTGGCGATTGTTTTGGATGAGTACGGTGGAACCGATGGCATCGTCACCCTCGAAGACCTCGTTGAAACCTTGATTGGCGATATTCGCGATGAATATGACACCGATGAGGAAGAAATCTCACAAGAATCTCGTACCGGTGACTTTGAAGTAGATGGCTTGATTTCGCTGGAAGACCTGATGGAAGAGACTGGAATTGAGCTGCCGGAAGGCCCTTACGAAACAGCCAGCGGTTTTGTTATGAACTTCCTTGGAAGAATTCCCGTTGTTAACGACGTGGTAGGCGTCAATGGCGTGCGAATCACAGTGCTTTCTATGGAAGGAAAGCGAGCCGGTCGTTTATTGATCTCGCGTAACTACTAACTCGTGCGAGAATTGCAGCTATGAAACGCGTCCTTTCTGGCATTCAGCCAACGAGCGATTCTTTTCATCTTGGAAATTATCTGGGCGCGGTCAAGCAGTGGGTTGAGCTACAAGATGGCCATGATGCTTTTTACTGCATCGTAGATTTACATGCGCTCACAGTCGAAACTGATCCAGCTCTTCTCCGCAAGCGCACCTTGGCATCTGCAGCGCAACTCTTAGCTCTTGGTATCTCACCTGAAAAATCAACGCTCTTTGTGCAGTCGCAAGTTCCACAACACAACCAACTAGGTTGGATTATGGAATGTATGACTGGCTTTGGCGAGGCAAGCCGTATGACGCAATTTAAAGATAAGTCATCAAAGGCTGGTGCAGATTCTGCCCGCGTTGGGCTGTTTACTTATCCGATGTTGCAAGCAGCTGACATCTTGCTCTACCAACCACATTACGTTCCAGTCGGTGAAGATCAACGCCAACATATTGAACTTACACGAGATCTAGCTGGGCGCTTTAATTCTCGTTACGGGCAGACTTTCCAGATTCCAGAGGCTTATATACTTAAGACTGCGGCGAAAATCAATGATATTCAAGAGCCAACTGCCAAGATGAGTAAGTCATCTGGTGCAGTTGCTGGCGTTATTGAGATTATGGATACGCCAGAAGCCAATCTCAAGAAGATTAAGAGCGCAGTCACTGATGCAGGTCGTGAAGTGAAATTCGATATGGTTGAAAAACCTGGAATCAGCAACTTGCTTACGATTCATTCAGCGCTCTCTGGACGCACCGTCAGTGACCTTGAAAATGAATTTGCAGGTAAAGGTTATGGAGACTTCAAATCTGCAGTGGCTGAGGTTGTTGTTGAATACCTGCGCCCAATTCGCGCTAAGGCAGTTGAACTACTTGAGGATGAAAAGCACCTGCTCGATATCCTGCATCAAGGTTCTGCAAAGGCTCGAGTCGTTGCACAAGAGACTGTCAACGCAACCTATAAGAATTTAGGCGTTGTCCTCTAATGAAGTCCCGCCTCCTTTTAGTTGCAGCGATTCTGGCTACTGCGCTCATGCCAGTTTCAGCATCGGCGCAACCCGCACTTACCGTGGGCGTGGCCTATGACATCGGTGGACGTGGGGATCGTTCCTTTAACGATGCCTCACACGCTGGCCTAGAAAAGGCACAGAAGCAATTTGATTTTGAATTAGTTCCGGTAGTTACCGACGGCTCTAGCGCAGACCGCGAAAAGCGAATCCGTTCACTGATTGCTAAGAATTGCGACCCCATCATTGCCATTGGTAGCGGTTATGCACCTACGTTGCAGGCGCTCGCCGTTGAATATCCAAGTACTCACTTTGCAATCATCAACGATGCATCTGTGGCGGCGCTCAATGTGACCTCAGTAATTTTTGCTAATACGCAGGGCGCATATCTTGCTGGCTTTAGCGCAGCTCAGATTTCCAGAACTGGCAAGGTCGCGATGATTGCTAATCCTGATCAAGCAGATATTTACAAAGATGGTTTTGCAGCTGGAGTTGCGGCAGCAAAGCGCAAGGTGATTCCTATCGTTAAGTACGTCTCTGGTTCATATTCACTAGCGACGAGCCAAGTCCTCGATGCCGGCGCAGATATCGTCTATGTCACCACCCAAGGTTCAGACTCAGAAATTTTAAAGGTAATCGCATCCCGTGGCGCCAAGAAGAAGGGCGCACCGATTGGAATGATTAACGTAGAACCTGACCAGTTCATCACAATCACAAACTCAACAAAACGATTCTTGCTTGCCACAGTCATTAAACGCGTCGATAAGGCGATGTATGACATCGTTGCCCTCTCCCTTGCCAAGAAGCAGTACCTCGACATCCTCGATGAAAACGCTGGAATCTATGGCCGTCGCTACGGAATTACTGGTGGGGGAATCGAACTCACTATTCGATCTAATTCTCTGCTGCGATTGAGTAAATCAATCAATGCCGCAGCTGCCACTGCGGAAAAAATCCCCGCTTAGCGCTCAAGTTCTACTTGAGAGTTTTCCAAACTGTTACATGCCACACTGACGGATACTTCCGTGTTTTTTGTTCAATTTAAGCGTGAACTACTAGGCTCCCATCTACAGAACTATCCAACTCTCTTTGGAGGAAAATTGAAAAAGACAACAACATTTGTTGCACTTTTGGCTGTAGCCGCGCTTTCATTTAGCGCAACACCTGCAGCAAATGCATCAACAACTAAGGCATGCCTAGCACTCGATACTGGTGGCGTTGACGACAAGTCATTTAACGCATCAGCATGGGCAGGCGCTAATGCAGCAGCAAAGGCAAACTCATCTGTAACAGTTAAGTACCTTGCAGCATCATCAGATGCAGATTACGCACCAAACATTAAGAAGCTCATTGACGAGAAGTGCACCATCATCGTTGGTGTTGGCTTCCTTATTAACGGAGCTATCGTTGCAGCTGCGAAGGCAAACCCAAACGTTAACTTCGCAATTGTTGACCAGGATGGCGAAGACCACGGTCCTGACGGATCTGTCTACCCAGGTACTAAGTTCAAGAACTTGAAGCCACTCCAGTTCGACACCAACGAGTCTTCATTCCAGGCTGGATACCTTGCAGCTGGAGTTTCAAAGACCGGAAAAGTTGCAACATACGGCGGACTTAACATCCCACCTGTCACTATCTTCATGGATGGTTTTGCAAAGGGTGTAGCTCACTACAACAAGGTCAAGGGCAAGAAGGTAGAAGTACTCGGATGGGACATCGCTAAGAAGGATGGAACATTTGTTGGTGGCTTCTCAGATTCAGCAAAGGCTCTTCAGATCTCTAAGAACTTCGAGCAGCAGGGTGCAGATGTAATCTTCCCAGTTGCTGGTGGTCTTGGTGGAGCAACAGCAGGCAACTCACTTACTTCAAAGAAGTCAGTGGTTATCTGGGTTGATACTGATGGTGTCAAGGCTGCGCCACAGTACAGAAAAGTACTCCTCACCTCAGTAGTTAAGGGTGTCGACACATCTGTAAAGGCTGTCATTCTTGATCAAGCAGCTGGCAAGTTCTCTTCAACAGGTTACTTTGGAAACCTCAAGAATAAGGGCACATACATCGCACCTTATTACGACCTAATCCGTCGAGTTCCATCAGCGCTACGTTCCGAAGTTACAAAACTTGGTAACGATATCCGCAACGGAAAGGTTTCAGCTAAGTAATTATCTGAACACTTGTAAGAAAAGCGGGCTAGCACTTCGGTGTTAGCCCGCTTTTTACTTTTCATTTAAACTTTCTAAAGTTCGACAAAACGAGTAGATTTACGCTCATGTCCTTAGAGTTGCGTGGCATCACCAAGAGATTTGGCTCTCTTACTGCAAATGATGCAATTGATCTCGCAGTTGGTGATGGCGAAATCCACGCAATCCTTGGCGAAAATGGTGCAGGTAAATCAACTCTTATGAATGTTGTCTATGGTCTTCTGCAACCTGATGAAGGCACAATTAGCGTGGATGGCAAAGAAATCACCATTCATTCACCGCTCGATGCTCTTGCTGCTGGAATTGGCATGGTACATCAGCACTTTATGTTGATTCCTGTCTTTACAGTTGCCGAGAATATTGTGCTAGGCCATGAGAAAACTAAGGGCTTAGGGATGCTTGATCTAGAGAGCGCCCGAAAAGAGATTCTGCGCGTATCTGCCGAATACAACTTTGAAATCGATCCTGATGCCTTAGTTGAAGATCTACCGGTTGGGCTACAGCAGCGCGTTGAGATTATTCGCGCCCTCATTTATGACGCAAAAGTCCTTATCCTTGACGAACCCACAGCGGTTCTCACCCCACAAGAGACCGATGAGCTTCTTCGCAATATGAAGAAGTTAAAGGCCAAAGGAACATCTATCGTCTTTATTACTCACAAGTTGCGAGAGGTAAAGGAAGCCGCCGACAAGATCACCATTATCCGGCGCGGCAAGGTTGTAGGGACTGCATCCCCATCAGCTTCCCAAGAAGAGTTGGCATCTTTGATGGTGGGTCGACCGGTCTCACTCGATGTCGAAAAGAACCCAGCTAAGTTGGGCAACGTCACTCTCTCAGTCTCAAACCTGACTATCTCTGATCACACAGGTCGCTCATTGGTAAAGAACGTCTCTTTTGAAGTTCGCGCCGGAGAAGTTTTAGCAGTTGCCGGTGTACAAGGAAATGGCCAATCTGAGTTAGCGGAATCAATCGTTGGATTACAAGAACATGTCACAGGTTCAATAAAGCTCGAGGGCCAAGAGATCACCAAATCTTCTGTCAGAGATGCGCTACATGCAGGAATCGCCTTCGTGCCTGAAAGCCGCGAAGAGGATGGTCTGATTAGTTCATTTAGTATTGAAGAGAATTTGATTCTCGATCTTCATGATTTGCCGCCATATGCAAAGGGCCCTGTGATTTCTCAGAGCATTGTAAGCGCAGAGGCTGAGAAGCGAGTCAAAGAGTTTGATATCCGTACGCAATCAGCAAAAGATCCTGCCTCATCACTCTCTGGTGGGAATAAGCAGAAGGTCGTATTAGCGCGTGAACTTTCCCGGCCCGTGAAGTTGGTCGTTGCATCTCAACCCACTCGTGGCCTGGATGTTGGCTCCATCGAGTTTGTGCACGAGCGAATCATCGCTGAGCGCGATTCTGGCCGTGCAGTCCTTCTCTTTAGTACCGAACTCGACGAAGTTTCAGCGCTCGCCGATCGCATCGCTGTTATGTATCGCGGTGAGTTTATCGCCATCGTCCCAGCAGATACTTCACGCGAAGAACTTGGTCTCTTAATGGCAGGAGTAAAGCGATGAAGTTGAAAAAGTTAGCCCTTCCATTTCTTTCATTTGGTTTGGCCCTCTTTGTCAGCGGCTTGTTAGTCGCATTCTCAGATTCAAAGGTCTTGGCTCTAAAAGGTGCGCCGCTTGAGATGTTGCAGAAGGCGCTCTCCACAGCAGGTGGCGCTTATTGGGCGCTCTTTCGTGGCTCTATCTTTGATCCACAATTGGCAGAAAATCGCTTTATCGAAGGTTTCTATCCATTCTCTGAAACTTTAGTTGCCGCAACTCCACTTATCCTGACGGGACTCTCTGTCGCACTCGCCTTTAAGGCAGGACTATTCAACATTGGTGCGCAAGGACAGTTTATTGCGGGCGCCATTGGTGCCAGCTGGGTTGGCTTTGCCTTCGAACTTCCTGTTGTTATTCATACCTTGGCCGCTATGGCAGCAGCGATTCTCTTTGCCGGAATCTACGGGGGCATTGTTGGTTTGCTTAAGGCGCGCACCGGAGCACATGAAGTGATTGTGACCATCATGCTCAACTATGTGGCCGCCTACTTTCTCTTATGGCTACTTAGTACGACAGCATTTTTACGTCCTGGCAGGCAAGATCCACTAGCCCCTGAGGTGCGCGAAAGCGCACAACTTCCTCACCTCTTTGGTGAAGATCTCCGTGCAAATCTAGGATTTATCATCGCCCTCATAGCCGCTGGCGCAATCTGGTGGCTTCTCAATCGCAGCACCTGGGGATTTAGATTCCGTGCAGTAGGTGCAAATGCGGATGCATCACGTACCGCTGGAATTTCAGTTGCGCGAGTAACAACGACAGTCATGTTTATTGCAGGCGCCCTCGCTGGTTTAGGTGGTGCAATGCAGATTCTGGGCTCTGAACCGGCAATGACGGCTGGCATCGGTGGCTCCTTTGGTTTTGATGCAATTACTGTTGCCTTGTTAGCGCGCGCCAACCCAATCGGAACAGTCTTTGCAGCACTTCTCTTTGGCGCACTTCGCGCCGGTGGATTGACAATGCAAGCAAGCACTGAAACTCCACTTGATTTGGTTCTCGTGATTCAAGCACTCGTTGTTCTCTTTATCGCAGCTCCCGCTCTCGTGAAGGCGCTCTTTAGGTTGAAGAATGTTGAGACAGGCGAAGCAGTAGCTTCGAAGGGATGGAATGGTTGATGAGTACCACTGAAGTTCGCACCCTCTCAGCTCCCGAGCGACGTCGTAAGCGCGGCATCATTACGATGGCTGTGCTCTCTCTATTTGGATTTACTGTCTTTGGAATTCTGCCTAAGGAAGGCCTGCCAGTTACCTATAGCTTCGTACTCGGTAATGAGTGGATTTTTGTTAAAGAGTGGATTGTAAATTCCAAGACTGGTGCCCTTGGTTTCTCCATCGCTTCTACGCTCGCAGTGTTACTGGCAACGTTGCAGTTCAGAGCGCGCAAGACCAGTCGTTTTGCTAGCGGCTTCTTCGCCGCAACTTTCTTGATGTCATTTCTCTGCTGGGCTGCAGCCGGTAAATTCATTCCATTTACAGGTCTACTACAAGGTGCGCTCCTCTTATCTGTGCCTCTGATCTTCGGTGCGATGGCGGGTGTGCTCTCTGAAAGATCTGGCGTGATCAACATTGCAATTGAAGGACAGCTCCTGGCTGGTGCCTTTATGTCAGGTGTTATTGCCTCCCTCACCCAGAACACGTGGTTGGGCTTACTTATCGCTCCCTTTGCAGGTGCTGCCATCTCATGGTTACTCGCTGTCTTTGCCATTAAATACGGCATCGATCAGGTAGTCCTTGGCTTTGTACTCAACGTCCTTGTTATTGGTCTGACCAACTTCCTCTATAAGAAATTGCTTATTCCTTATCAATCAACCTGGAACTCAGGTGGAACCTTTGCGCCAATCGAGATTCCGCTCCTGTCAAAGATTCCTGTGATTGGGCCAATTTTCTTTAGCCAGAGCATCATCGTGTATCTGATGTATGTCGTAGTGATTGTAATTCACATCGCGCTCTTTAAATCTCGTTGGGGCTTACGCACCCGCTCTGTCGGCGAACACCCAACTGCTGCTGAATCCGTAGGTATTGATGTCAACAAAATTCGCTTTAGAAATGTGGTGATTGCAGGCGCTGTTGCGGGACTTGGTGGCGCATTCTTCACACTCGGTGCAGTTGGCGCCTTCAATAAGGAGATGACGGCTGGTAAAGGATTTATCGCACTCGCAGCTCTCATTTTTGGACGTTGGTCGCCCATGGGAGCAGTTGCTGCAGCGCTTATCTTTGGCTTTGCAGATAACTTACAAGGTTTGCTCACAATTACCGGAACGCCAATCCCATCTGAATTTATGTTGATGGCTCCATACATCGCAACAATCATCGCTGTCTCTGGCTTTGTTGGAAAGGTGCGAGCCCCCGCGGCCGATGGAATTCCATATAAACGTGGAGGGCGATAATGGTCATCGACTGGGATCTGCTTCGTAGCGAAGCGTTAGGCGCAATGAAGCGCGCCTATGTTCCATATTCACACTTTCCTGTTGGCGTAGCAGCGTTGGTCGATGATGGTCGAATCGTCACTGGCTGTAATGTTGAAAATGCTAGCTACGGGCTGACGCTCTGCGCAGAATGTGGATTGGTCTCATCTCTTGTTGCAACAGGTGGAGGGCGCCTAATCGCCTTTGCCTGCGTTGATATCAACGGCAATCCACTGATGCCATGTGGTCGTTGCCGCCAGTTATTACAAGAACATGGTGGGTCTCAATTGCAGTTAATGACAGATCAAGGCGTGAGGCCATTGTCAGAGCTTCTGCCGTGGGCATTTGGCCCAGAAGAAATCACGACAAGGTTGCCATCTTGAGTTCAAGCGTTGAACCATTTGCTGCTGTTGAAATTATTGCGGCGAAGCGAGATCGTCATGAGCTGAACGACACTCAGATTGATTGGGTAGTTGACGCATATACCCGCGGAGTCGTAGCTGATGAACAGATGTCAGCTCTGCTCATGGCGATCTTGCTGAATGGAATGAACTCGCGCGAAATCTCGCGCTGGACCAATGCCATGATTAATAGCGGCGAGCGAATGAATTGGTCGAAGCTAGATCGAAAAACTGCCGATAAACATTCCACGGGTGGCGTGGGTGACAAAATCACTCTGCCACTTGCACCACTCGTCGCTGCTTGCGGTGGTGCAGTTCCACAGTTGTCAGGTCGTGGACTTGGACATACAGGTGGCACTCTCGACAAACTTGAATCAATTCCGGGATGGCGTGCATCTCTTACCAATGATGAGATGCTTAAAGTTTTGCAAGATACCGGCGCAGTGATTTGTGCAGCAGGAGCAGGTTTAGCACCTGCTGATAAGAAGCTCTATGCCCTCCGTGATGTCACCGCAACCGTTGAAGCAATTCCACTGATTGCATCTTCAATTATGAGTAAGAAGATTGCAGAAGGAACCTCTGCACTTGTTCTAGATGTAAAGACTGGTAGCGGAGCCTTTATGTCAGATCCTGCCAAGGCGGCAGAGCTTGCGCGCACCATGGTGCAACTTGGTAAGGATGCGGGCGTTAATACTCGCGCTCTCGTTACAGCGATGGATGTTCCACTTGGACTAACTGCAGGCAACGCCCTCGAAGTCCGTGAATCTGTTGAAGTTCTTGCAGGTGGTGGACCTGCTGATGTTGTCGAGTTAACTATTTTATTGGCGCGCGAAATGATTGATGCAGCTGGAATAGTTGGCAAGGATCCTGAGGTAGCGCTCAAGGATGGCAGCGCCATGGATCATTGGCGTCGCATGATTAGTGCGCAGGGTGGCGATCCCGATGCGGCCCTTCCTGTTGCACGCGAACAACAGGTTGTTACTGCGCACGAGAGCGGAACTATTACAACGATGGATGCCATGAAGGTGGGTGTGAGCGCCTGGCGATTGGGAGCGGGCCGTTCTAAGCAGGGTGAGAAGGTGCAGGCTGGCGCTGGCATCGAGCTACATGCAAAGCCAGGGGATTACATTAAAGCTGGCGCACCTCTGATGACCTTACATACCGATGAACCAGCGCGCTTTGAGAGAGCGATTGAAGCCCTTGCTGGAGCTGTCACAATTATCGAAGGAGGAACGGTTAACCGTCTTCCGTTGGTAGTAGAGAGAATCCTGGGATGAGCAATCTATTAAAGAAACCAAGTGAAGACCAAGTAAAGCGTCTACCTAAGGCGCTATTGCACGACCACCTCGATGGCGGCCTGCGTCCACAAACAATTATTGATATCGCTCAAGAGATTGGCCACACCCTTCCAACCTACGATGCCGCTGAACTTGCTGAATGGTTCCGCTCTTCTTGTGATTCGGGATCTCTAGTTCTCTACCTCGAAACTTTTGCTCACACTGTTGCTGTGATGCAACGACGGGAAGATATTGTGCGGGTCGCACGCGAATGCGCAGTTGATCTAGCGCGCGATGGCGTTGTGTATGCCGAAGTTCGCATGGCTCCTGAACTCTTGACTGAGAAAGGTCTCTCGCTTTCACAAATTATTGAAGCAATACTCGAAGGCTTCCGAGCTGGCGAAGCAGAGGCGAAGAGCGAAGGTCGCACAATTCGAATGACATCACTTCTCTGTGGAATGCGCCAAAATAACCGTTCACAAGAAGTTGCAGAGCTGGCAGTTAAGTATCGCGATCAAGGAGTTGTCGGTTTTGATATTGCAGGCCCCGAAGATGGTTTTCCACCAAGCGATCAACTCGATACCTTTGAATATCTTCGCCGCGAAAATGCTCATTTCACTATTCATGCGGGTGAGGCATACGGACTTCCTTCTATTTGGGAAGCGATTCAATTATGTGGGGCTGAACGTTTAGGCCATGGCGTGCGTATCGTCGACGATATCGATTTCAACCACACCCCGGCCCGTTTGGGGCGCCTGGCTGCCTATGTACGCGATCGTCGCGTTCCGCTCGAGCTCTGCCCATCGTCAAATATTCAAACAGGCGTCGCAGATTCATTTGCTAGCCATCCGCTAGCAAAGCTTTCGAAATTGCGCTTTAGAGTCACCATCAATACCGATAACCGCTTGATGTCAGCAACATCTATGTCACGCGAAATGAGCGAGATGGTCAAGCAATGTGATTGGACCTTCCAAGATCTTCAACGAGTAACCATCAATGCGCTGAAAAGTGCCTTTATTCCCTTTGAAGAGCGCTTAGCAATCATTGAAGAAGTGGTGAAGCCGAGCTACCAGAAGATTTCAGGGGAGTAGAGAGCTACACCCCGATTGTGTGCCAGACGGTCTTCTGTTCCATAAATGCCAAGATTCGAGATGGAGTTAACTTTCCATCCGCAACATAGATGCGCTTGAGATTTTCAGCTCCTGCCACCTTGAGTTCAGCTCTCTTCTTCTTACCAATCGCTGAGATATCAAAGCCATCGACATCCATATGGGATGCAGCCCAAGGCGCCAACTCATCGAGTGAACCAGTCAAGATATTGATGACACCTGCAGGAAGATCACTTGTTGCCAGAACTTCTGCAAAGGTCATTGCTGGAACGCTTAAACCACCATCAACTAGCGCAATTACAGAGTTGCCGGAAACAACTGCGGCAGCGATTGCATCGATAAAGTCAATAAATGAATCTGTAGCGGTGATAACAACAACTCCTAGTGGTTCAGGAATAGTGAAGTTGTAGTACGGGCCAGCAACAGGGTTGGTCGCACCAGTAACTGCAGATAACTTATCGCTCCAGCCTGCATACCAAACCCAACGATCAATGGCTTCTCTCACCAGGGATCGCGCTTTTAATTGAGTAATTGCAGATGTAGTAGAAATCTCAGTGGCACATTGCTCTGCTCGACCTTCTAGCATCTCTGCGATTCGATAGAGAATCTGTCCACGGTTATATGCCGTAGCTTTTGCCCAACCATGCTGCGCAGCTCGTGCAGCGGTAACGCTATCGCGCAAATCTTTACGCGAAGCAAGGCATGGATTAGCGATGAACTCGCCCTTCTTAGAAAGTACTTCAAAGACTCTTCCTGACTCACTGCGTGGAAACGCTCCATTGATAAAGAGCTTGTAGGTCTTCTTCACTTCAATGCGATTGGTAGCAACCATTTACTTGCCTCCACTCTCTTTGCCGGTCTTCAGGTATGCCGCAAGACCATGTTTGCCGCCTTCGCGGCCCCAGCCTGACTCTTTATATCCACCAAATGGAGATGTTGGATCAAACTTATTAAAAGTATTTGCCCAAATCACACCAGCGCGCAATTGCTGTGATGCCCAGAGGGTTCGTGATCCCTTCTCGCTCCAGATTCCAGCTGATAATCCGAACGGGGTGTTATTTGCCTTATCGATACCTTCTTGCGGAGTGCGGAAGGTGATTACCGACAGAACAGGGCCAAAGATCTCTTCTTGTGCAATTCGATGAGCCTGAGTAACTCCAGTAAAGATCGTTGGAGCAAACCAATACCCCTTATCGGAGAGGTTGCACTGAGGGCTCCAGCGTTGTGCACCTTCAGCGTCTCCGATCGCTGCAAGTTCTTGAATCTTTGTAAGTTGCTCTCGCGAGTTGATTGCACCGAGGTCGGTGTTCTTATCAAGTGGGTCTCCCACGCGAATCTTTGCCATGCGAACTTTGAGTTTTTCAATGATTTCTTCTGCGATGCTCTCTTGCAGAATCAATCGAGAACCGGCGCAACACACATGTCCTTGGTTGAAGAAGATTCCATTAACAATTCCTTCGACAGCCTCATCAACCGGTGCATCATCAAAGACAATATTGGCGCCCTTGCCACCTAGCTCAAGAGTTGCCTTTTTGTCAGTTGCTGCAATGGCGCGGGCGATTTTCTTGCCAACTTCGGTAGAGCCGGTGAAGGCAATCTTATGAACACCCGGGTGGTTGACCAGAGTCGCACCCGTGCTGCCATCGCCTGTGACGATATTGACGACGCCACCTGGAAGTTCTGCTTGCTGGCACACTTCAGCAAAGAGTAAGGCAGTCAGCGATGTTGTTTCTGCAGGTTTTAACACAACTGTATTTCCAGTTGCTAGCGCCGGTGCAACTTTCCAGGCGAGCATGAGCAATGGGAAATTCCAAGGAATAATTTGGCCGGCGACGCCATATGGCTGTGGTGAGTGGCCAAGGCCTGCATAATCCAATTTATCGGCCCAGCCTGCATGATAGAAAAAGTGTGCTGCAACTAGTGGAATATCAATATCTCGAGTTTCGCGGATCGGCTTTCCGTTATCGAGCGTCTCTAGAACTGCAAACTCACGTGCTCGCTCCTGCAAAATGCGAGCAATTCGGTAGAGATATTTTCCGCGCTCTTTACCGGATAGCTTTGACCAAGTCCTGGTATATGCCTTCTGCGCTGCAGCTACTGCCTTATCAATATCTGATGCTGATCCAAGTGAGAGGTGGCTAAGGATTTCTTCAGTAGTTGGGTTAATTGTGGGAAAGTGTTTTTTTCCAGATACAAATGCGCCATTAATAAAGTGGCCGTACTTAGGTTTGATAGTGACGATTGTGCGTGATTCCAGCGCCGGTGCATATTCGAAAGTCATTGTCAGCAGCCTCTATTAGTCGATTGTCACGTAGTTAGGGCTAGCGTAGTAGCCATCATCCATTTTCATGCGTTGCATCAGCAAATCGTTGAGCAGGGCGCTTGCGCCAATTCGGAAGAGCTCTGGAGTCAGCCACTCTGGCCCGGCGGTCTCATTAACCAGCACCAACTGCTTGATGGCATCTTTTGTGGTGCGAATGCCACCTGCAGGCTTTACCCCAATTCGACGCCCTGTTAGAGAATAAAAATCCCGGACCGCCTCGAGCATCACAAGAACTACAGGGGGAGTAGCCGCAGGTGCAACTTTTCCGGTGGATGTCTTAATAAAGTCAGCCCCAGCTAACATCGCTAAATAAGATGCTTTTCGTACATTGTCATAGGTGACCAACTCGCCAGTCTCAAAGATCACTTTGAGATGAGCCTTGTCGCCGCACACTTCACGAATCTTTACGATTTCATCAAATACCAAACCAAGGTTGCCAGATAAAAATGCGCCACGATCAATCACCATATCAATCTCAGCAGCCCCTGCATCTATAGCATCTTGCGTATCTCGAATCTTCACATCCATAGAAGCACGACCTGAAGGAAAAGCAGTTGATACTGCAGCAACAGGAACCTTTTCGCCGCCAATAGAATCTAAATGCGTACGAGCAATCGCGACCATGTCGTTATAGACACAGATGGCACCGACGCTGGGAACAGTGGAATCTGTGGGATCAGGGCGAACGGCCTTATTGCAGAGAGCCTTAACTTTTCCGGGAGTATCAGCGCCCTCCAAAGTTGTGAGGTCGACCATCGAGATTGCCATATCAATCGCCCAGCGCTTGCTCGTTGTCTTGATGGAGCGCGTTGCCAACATCGCGGCGCGTGACTCTGCACCTACTTGATCAACGCCAGAAAGTTGGTTGAGAAAGTTGAGAAGCGATTTCTCACTTCCATCAACTAGGCCATAGAAGCTCACGAGAGGAATTCTTTCAGAGGTCCGCGAATCTCGTCGAGCAATTTCTGTGATTCCGCTGACGTAGCTGTGATGACCTCGATATAGCACTTCATCTTTGCCTCAGTTCCTGATGGGCGAACAATGATGCGGATATCTCCATCCAGCCAGATGCGAATTCCATCTGTTGGCGGCAGTCCATCTTGAGGGGCTGCTAAGTCATCAATTGATTTCACAGCACGGCCAGCAATTTCATGTGGAGGACTCTTTCGTAACCCATTAAGAAGACGGGCAATTGAACTCATATCAGTAACGCGAATCGAGATCTGTTCGGTTCCATGGAAACCGTGTCGACTCCAGACTTCATTGAGTAGATCAGTCAGAGTAAGCCCACTCTTTGCTAAATCTGATGCGATCTGAGCTAAGAAGATGGCAGCAGAAATACCATCTTTATCATTGACGGTCTTCGAATCTACCGAATAGCCGATTGCTTCTTCGTAGCCAAAAGAAAGGTCTTCAATCTTGGCGAGCCATTTGAAGCCGGTGAGGACTTCTTGGAAATTGATTCCGTAATGAGCGCAGATCTTTCTTAGCGCAGATGAAGAGACGATGGAATTTCCAAAGGTGCCTTTTGGATGCGTGCGGGCAATCCATTCGCCGAAGATAATTCCTAGCTCATCACCACGCAGCATGCGCCAGCCCACGACAGGGTCGTTAATTGCAGCAGCGCACCGATCTGCATCAGGATCATTGGCAATAACAAGATCTGCCTCTACTTCACGCGCTTTTGCAAGGGCTAGGTCAATTGCTCCGGGTTCTTCAGGGTTAGGAAAGGCTACGGTCGGAAAATCTGGATCTGGCGTGCACTGCTCATCAACAGTAATGAGGTTGTTAAAACCTGCTTGCGTAAACACTTTCTTTACAGTCTCTGTTCCAACGCCATGCATGGCGGTATAGACGATTTTGATATCACTTGGGCGTGGAGCGAGAGCGCTCGTGCGTTTGACGTACTCATCTACCTCATCTTCGCCCAAGATTGTCCACTCAGAGCCTCGTGGCTGTGACTTGAGAGAAGTAACTGCAGCAATATCGCCGGCGATAAATCCATCGGTAGGGTTAATGATTTGTGATGCCGCGTAATCAATTCCATCTGCAACTGGACCGATATAGACCTTGTAGCCATTATCTTGTGGAGGATTATGGCTGGCAGTAACCATGATGCCGATATCGCACTTCAAATGAGAAGTCGCAAATGCCAAAATCGGAGTTGGCAGTGGACGAGGAAGAATAAATACCTTCATCCCAGCACCGCTCATGATTTCTGCAGTCTCGAAGGTGAAATCTTCAGAACCATAACGGGCATCTCGCCCGATTACAACGGAAGACATCCCGCGCTTTTTCATATAGGCAGCGATTCCGGCAGCTGCGCGCCCAACAACGGCGCGATTCATACATGATGGTCCTGGTCCTATTGGTCCACGTAGGCCAGCAGTTCCAAATTGGAGAAAGCCACTGAAATACTTGCGCAGCGTTGCTTCATCGCCACGGTTAACTAGCTCAGTTAAGGCGCGTGCGGTCGCTGGATCAGGATCGTCAGCAATCCAATCTTCAACTTCTTGCTTCAGTGCTGCATCCATAAGAGGAGATTAACGCTTCTTAGATGAGTTTAGGAATAGTTGATTTCAACAGTGCGCCCATGCGATCTGCTGCAGCTTTACCTGCAGCAATTACCTCTTCGTGGTTTAGCTTTTCGCCAGTAATGCCAGCTGCAGCATTTGTAACAAGAGAAATTCCTAAGACTTCAGCTCCCAGTGCATGTGCTGCAATCGCCTCTGGAACAGTAGACATTCCCACTAAATCTGCACCCATGGTGCGCATCATGGCTATTTCCGCAGGAGTTTCGTAGGTAGGTCCGCGCCAATGCACATAAACGCCTTCAGCAAGAGATGAATCTTCGCTCTTTACAATTGCGCGAATTCGCTTGCTGTATAAATCAGTTAAGTCCACAAAAGTTGCTCCTGATAACGGCGAAGCAGCGGTTAATGAGATGTGATCGCGAATTAGTACCGGCTGCCCAACTTTAAATGATGTGTTAATTCCACCGCATGCGTTGGTCAGAATAATGACCTTACAACCAGCTTTTACTGCAGTGCGAACTCCATGCACCACAGGCTCCATACCTTTTCCTTCATAGAGGTGGGTGCGTCCAAGAAAGACGAGCGCGCGAAGAGTTTTTCCACCTTCACTGATTTCGTAAGAACGCACCTTTCCGGAGTGACCTTCAACTGCTGGCGCAAAGAATCCAGTGAGTTCGTGGGCATCACATTCGTAAGCGGGCGTTCCCAACGCATCCTCTGCTGTTACCCAACCAGAACCCATCACGAGCGCTACATCGTGAGATGCCACGCCTGTGCGTTGTGCGATTTCTGCTGCGGCTGCAGTTGCCGCGGCTAGGGGATCTGAATACAGGAGCTCAGTAGATGTCATACCTCAATAATGTCACAGAGGACTGTTCCACTTGCAACAGTCTCACCAATTACAGCCTTCAAGTTCTTAATCACACCATCTCGATGTGCGCTAAGGGGCTGTTCCATCTTCATCGCTTCAAGAACGATTACCAAATCTCCAGCAGCAACCTTCTGGCCTTCTTCCACCGCAATTTTTACTACCGTTCCTTGCATTGGACTCGCCAATCCTGTGCCCGCCGCCCCTGCCGCAGATGCCTGCTTAGCGCGATGGCGCTTCACAACAGGTTCAGGTGCATGCACGAGAATTTCAAAACGCTTTCCATTGACCTCGGCCACCAACTTCTCGGCAGCAACTTTTGTCTGAACATCTTGAACTGCGCTCTGGAACGCAGGAATCTCGTTCTTAAACTCATTTTCAATATAGCTGGTATAGACCTTGAAGTTCTCGGTGAAGGCAGAATCTTCCAAGATTGCTCTGTGAAAAGGAATTGCGGTAGCTAAGCCACCAACTTCAAATTCGGCAAGAGCGCGACGGGCACGTTCGATAGCCTCTTTTCGGGTAGCGCCGGTGACTATTAACTTCGCCAAAAGGGAGTCAAAGTTGCCGCCAATTACATCACCATTCTTAAATCCAGCATCAACTCGAACACCTGGTCCGGTAGGTAAATTCCAGGAAGTGATTCGACCTGGAGCAGGTAAGAAGGAGCGTCCTGGGTCTTCTCCATTTATACGGAATTCAAGTGAGTGCCCGCGAATTGCTGGATCATCGAAACCTAAGCTTTCACCCATCGCAATTCTAAATTGCTCACGGACTAGATCAATTCCTGTTACTTCTTCAGAGACAGGATGTTCAACTTGAAGTCGGGTATTCACCTCTAAGAAAGAGATTGTGCCATCGGATCCAACCAAGAATTCGCAGGTACCAGCGCCGACGTAACCCGCCTCTTTCATAATTGCCTTACTTGAGCGATACAACTCTTCATTTTGCGCATCAGTCAGGAATGGTGCGGGAGCTTCTTCGACCAGCTTCTGATGGCGGCGTTGCAGCGAGCAGTCACGAGTCGAAACAACAACAGCATGTCCATGTTGATCCACCAAGACTTGAGTCTCTACGTGGCGCGGCTTATCCAAGTAACGTTCAACGAAACATTCACCTCGACCAAAACCTGCAATCGCTTCTCGAACAGCAGATGCATAGAGCTCAGGAATTTCTTCCATAGTGCGAGCAACTTTGAGGCCACGACCGCCACCACCGAATGCTGCCTTAATTGCAACTGGCAGGCCGTGCTCTTTGGCAAAAGCTAATACTTCGTCATGTCCTGTTACTGGATCTTTTGTTCCAGCTACAAGTGGCGCACCTGCAAGGGCTGCAATACGACGAGCAGAAACCTTGTCACCCAACGCGCTAATTGCTGATGGGGGAGGGCCAATCCAAATCAGCCCTGCATCAATAACAGCTTGGGCAAAGTCGGCATTCTCAGATAGAAAGCCATAACCAGGGTGGACAGCATCTGCGCCTGATTCTTTTGCAAGTGCGATGATCTTTGGAATATTCAGATAAGTATCTTTTGCAACAGTGCCATTGAGTGAATATGAGAAATCAGCGCTCTTGGCATGTAGCGCATCACGATCTTCTTCAGAGTAGATCGCTACAGATTCGAGACCATGGTCTTTACATGCACGAATAACGCGAAGGGCTATCTCGCCTCGGTTTGCAATCAGTACGCGCTTCATGTCATCTCCTTCACCTGCGGCCAAGAGTAGCCAAGTTGCTTCATGGCGCTACGAAGAAATGGCATTGATATGCCTACAACGTTGGTGTAATCACCTTCAATGACCGGAATAAAGGGAGAACCAAAGCCATCAAGAGTAAATCCTCCTGCAACATGGAGAGGTTCACCAGTTGCGATGTAATCATCTATTTCAAGATCGCTCATCTCTGAAAAGGTAACCTTTGTTGTTACTCGGTCCGCAATCTCAATGCCTTTTTCGGTATCGATAATGCAATGCCCAGTGTGCAGTAGTCCAGTGCGGCCACTAATTTTCTTAGCGCGTTCGCGCGCAACATCGGCAGTGCCGGGCTTACCGAAGGAGACTCCATCAACGTCAAAAGTTGAATCACAGCCAATAATCAGCGCTGGATAATCAATAAGCTCTCGCACCGTATGCGCCTTGGATATTGCAAGTGCGATTACCATGTCTTCAGGAGTCATGGCATTGAAGAAATCAGTTTCTTCATCGACGTTACTCACGATTATCGTTGGCTTGAGTCCAGCATCTTCCAACAACCGTCTGCGGGATTTAGATTGAGAAGCAAGAACAATACGTGGCATTTATTCAAACTTTCGTGCACCAAATGTGATTTGGTGAGGTAACGGTTGGCGTAGTTGGGGTAGACCAAAGACGCTTCGTTTGATGACAGGTGTGAGTTCGACTGCTTTGTGATTGGCCAAGACAGCCTGCAGTGCAAGGAGTTCTTCGGGCGTGGGATGTCCCGCAGTGACGGTAAATTTCATTGCTACAGCGGGATATTTCCGTGTTTACGAGCCGGCAAGGTATCTCGCTTTGTCTTCAGAGTACGGAAAGCTTTGGTGATGTATTGACGAGAATCTTCAGGTTCAATCACGCTATCGATAGTGCCGCGTTCTGCTGCAAGATATGGGTTTGAGAACTTTTCTGTGTATTCAGTGATCAGCTCAGCGCGTTTAGCATCTTGATCCTTAGCCTCCGCCAAATCTTTGCGATACAAGATATTGACTGCTCCTTGTGCACCCATCACTGCAATCTCAGCACTTGGCCAGGCGAAGTTGATATCGCTACCTAAGTACTTTGATCCCATCACGATAAAGGCGCCACCATATGCCTTGCGAGTAATCAGAGTGACAAGTGGCACGGAAGCTTCAGCGTAGGCGTAGAGCAACTTTGCACCACGACGAATGATGCCGTTCCACTCTTGTTCTGTCCCAGGCATAAAGCCTGGAACGTCAACGAGAGTGAGAATTGGGATATTGAAGGCATCGCAGAAGCGCAAGAAACGCGCTGCCTTTTCAGATGAGTTGATATCAAGGGTGCCTGCCAGTTGTGAAGGTTGGTTGGCAATAATTCCGACTGATTGGCCTTCGATGCGTACAAATCCAACAACAATATTTGGCGCATAGAGAGCATGAACTTCGAGGAACTCACCTTCATCAACTAGCGCTTGAATCAAGGACTTCATGTCATACGGTTGGTTTGGGCTATCTGGAATCAAAGTGTTGAGCGCAACATCTGTCGTTGATTTATCTAGCGTTTGCGTTGGAGGAAGAACAGGGGAGCCATCCATATTGTTTGATGGAAGATATGACAGAAGCGCCTTCACATAATCAATGGCATCAGCTTCAGAATCTGCCATGTAATGAGCATTTCCAGATTTTGTGTTGTGAGTAAAGGCTCCACCGAGCTCTTCCATGCCAACATCTTCACCAGTCACAGTCTTGATGACATCGGGACCCGTAATAAACATATTTGAAGTCTCCTTCACCATTACGGTGAAGTCAGTCAGTGCTGGAGAGTAGGCAGATCCACCTGCACAAGGCCCCAGAATGAGCGAAATCTGAGGAATGACACCCGATGAGCGAGTGTTGAGCCTAAAGATTTTTCCGTAACCGTTAAGGGATGCGACGCCCTCTTGGATGCGCGCTCCACCTGAATCATTGATTCCAATCAATGGAATTCCAGACTTTAGAGCAAACTCAGCAATCTTTACAATCTTCTCTGCATGTACTTCGCCAAGGGATCCCCCAAAAACTGTGAAGTCTTGTGAGTACAACGCTATTGGTCGACCGTCGACTGTCGCCGTACCGATAACTACACCATCACCGTAGGGACGGTTCTTCTCCATGCCAAAGTTCTGTGCGCGATGGCGGGCAAACTCATCGATTTCTGTAAATGAATCTGGGTCAACCAGCATCTCAATTCGCTCGCGCGCTGTGCCCTTACCCTTTGAATGTTGCTTCTCTACAGCACGGGCAGATCCAGCATGCACAGCTTCATCAATACGATCACGAAGGTCTTCGATTTTGCCGGCAGTAGTGTGCAGATCTGGGCTCATGAACATAAGGTACTAGTCGTGAGCACAGTTGCGCCAAGACCACCGCTAGATAGTTCGGTGATCTCAGAAAAAATCTCGCAGTACTGGCGAGTAAGCGTGGTTGAAGTCACGGGGTCCACTCAAGATGACTTAACGCAATTGATTGCAGATAGAAAAGCTAGCAATGGCGATGTCATTGCAACAGAATTTCAAAGTGCAGGTCGCGGTCGCCTCGATAGAAAATTTGATGCACCTGCATCTTCAGCACTTTTATTCTCGTTCTACATCGAACCTAAACGCGAGAAATCTGATTGGTCTTTCTTGCCTCTTCTTACAGGACTATCTGCAATCTTTGCGCTGACAAAGTTAGATCCTCAAACATCACCTACTCTAAAATGGCCCAACGACATCCTTTTAAATGGAGGAAAAGTGGGCGGAATCATCGCGCAAGTAAGTGGCGATGGAGTTGTTATAGGCGTTGGCATCAATGTTGGGATGACCCAGGAAGAACTTCCAGTTGTTCACGCTACTTCTCTTACTCTTGAACAATATGAAAACCTTGATCGCAATCTAATTCTCTCCACATTCCTCACGACATTCGAGGAGCTCTTCTCAAGATGGCAGAACGGCGAAGATCTGCGCCATCTCTACAAAGAACGCTCTGCGACAATCGGCCACGATATTCGTATTGAAAATCCAGATGGCAGTCATAAGAACGCAAAGGCAGTGGATGTGTCGCCTGCCGGCGAACTCATTCTCGAGGATGGTTCTCGGGTAACGGTGGGAGACATCGTTCATCTACGATAGGGCTGTGAATGAAAGATTCCCTCGCGTTGGTGTCATAGGTGCAGGGCAATTAGCGCGCATGATGGTTGCGCCCGCTACAGCTCTTGGAATCGATCTCTATCTCTTCGCCGCTAGCCCGCAAGATTCAGGTGCTCAAATCACCCACCATGTCGTCGGTGACTACACCGATCTAGAAGCTCTCAAGAAATTTGCAGCCAACTGTGATGTCATCACCTTTGAACACGAACTAGTCCCGCTCTCGGTGATTAAGGGGCTTGAGGCGGCTGGCGTTCGCGTCTACCCACCTGCTAGCGCATTTGTGTATTCACAAGATAAAGCGCAGATGCGCGAGAAGCTAAGCACCTATCCATCACCAGAATGGAAAGTGGTGACTTCCACTCAAGAGATTGAGAGATACCCATTGATTGCCAAGGCAATCTCTGGCGGTTACGACGGACGTGGAGTCTGGAAAATTAATTCTCAAGACGAATTGGCAGAAGTACTCAAAACTAGCCCGAAGCTACTCATAGAAGAGTTGATTTCATTTGACTCTGAAATCGCCGTGATGGTTGCTCGCTCTCCTCATGGTCAGGCTACGAGCTGGAGTCCAACTGAAACGGTGCAAGAAGATGGAATTTGCATTCTCACAATTTCACCCGCACAATCCATTTCACCTGAGTTAGCTGAAAAAGCTCAGAAGCTAGCCCTTGATATCGCACAAGAAGTCGGGGTTGTTGGCGTGATGGCTGTAGAGATGTTTGTTAAGGGCGAGAAGATTTTTATCAATGAGTTAGCGATGCGCCCACATAACTCTGGACATTGGACTATTGACGGCGCGCGCACCAGCCAATTTGAACAACATCTTCGCGCGATTCTTGATTTACCGCTAGGGGACCCAGCCATGACAGCTGAGTATTCAGTCATGGGAAATATCTTGGGCGGCGAGAAGACCGATATGTATCGCCCCTATCTCCACCTGATGGCTCGTAACCCAGAGCTAAAATTTCATCAATATAAGAAGGAAGTTCGCCCAGGTCGCAAGATTGGACATGTCACCGCTGTTGGTTCTGACCTTCTACAATTAACCACGGATGTGCAGCATGCACGTGACTATATGAGTGGAGCTATCGATGAGTGATCGTAAAGATGTAGCAATCATCATGGGCTCTGATTCAGATTGGCCAGTCATGGAAGAAGCGGCTAAAGTCCTTGATTCATTTGGAATTAGTTACAGCGCTGATGTTGTTTCAGCGCATCGCATGCCCGAAGAGATGGTCGAATTTGCAAAGACAGCTGCATCAAAGGGTTACAAGGTAATCATTGCTGGCGCAGGAGGAGCAGCCCACCTTCCTGGAATGGTTGCATCTCTTACAACGCTTCCAGTGATTGGTGTTCCGGTTTCTCTAAAGAACCTCGATGGAATGGATTCACTTCTCTCTATCGTCCAGATGCCCGGGGGAGTCCCAGTTGCAACTGTTGGTATCGATAACGCAAAGAACGCTGGAATTTTGGCAGCGCGCATTATCGGATCAGCTGATGCAGGTGTTACTAAGAAGATTGAAGCTCAGCTTTCAGAGCTAGCTGTTGAGGCAAAAGCAAAGGGCGCCCAATTGAGCGCCCGTCGCAATACTAAAACTGGTTTTTAGTCAGTTCTACCCTAGTCAGTTCTGCCGAGCGCATGTACGCGCCATCCAGCTGCTCGCCAGAGGTTGCGATCTAACGCATTGCGCCCATCAATCAAGAATTTGGACTTTACAAGCTGGCCAATGACTGAAGGATCTAGCTCGCGATATTCCTTCCATTCGGTCAAGTGCAAAATTGCATCGGCGCCCTTAACAGCATCAGCAATCTTCTCTTGATAATCCAAATTAGGAAAACGCTTACGCGCAGGCTCAATGCCTTTAGGGTCATGAACAACAACTTGTGCTCCTGCTGCCTGTAACTGCGCTGCAATATCGAGAGCTGGGGAGTCGCGCACATCATCGCTATCGGGCTTAAATGTCGCACCGAGTACTGCAATTTTATATTGAGTGAGATCTTCTGAAAGGTCTGCACGTACAACATCGATCACGCGCTGACGTGCACGAAGGTTGATTGCATCGATCTCACGAAGGAATTCGAGCGCTTGATCTGCCCCAAGTTCTTGAGCGCGCGCCATGAATGCACGGATATCTTTAGGAAGACAGCCTCCACCGAATCCAATACCTGCCTGCAAGAAGCGGCTACCGATACGTGGGTCGTAACCAATTGCCTTTGCAAGAACAGTGACATCGCCACCTGCAGCTTCGCAGACTTCAGCCATAGCGTTAATAAATGAAATCTTTGTCGCAAGGAATGAGTTTGCGGCAACTTTGACGAGTTCAGCCGTTGGCAAATCTGCTCGAATCCAAGGAGTTCCAAGATCAATCACAGGCTTATAGACCTCTTTAAGAATTTCTTCAGCGCGATCGTTGGCAACGCCAACAACCAATCGATTTGGCGTCAGGGTATCTTCGACGGCAAAGCCTTCACGCAAAAATTCAGGGTTCCAGGCTAAATCTGCTTGCGGAGCAGAAGCTGCTAACTGTTCCCGCAACAGCTGAGCTGTTCCAACTGGGACTGTCGACTTTCCGACTACGAGAGCGCCATCTTTAAGAAAAGGTGCAATCGCTGCAACTGATGACTTCACATAGGTCAGGTCGGCTGCCAGGCCATCTTTACTCTGAGGAGTACCAACACAGATGAAGTGAACGTCTGCATCCTTCGCGGAAGAAAAGTCAGTGCTAAAGGAGAGGCGCCCAGTCTTCATCTCGGCAGCGAGCAAGGTATCTAGCCCTGGTTCGTAGAATGGAAGATCGCCCTTGGAGAGAAGATCTACTTTGTTCTGATCTGTATCAATACCAACTACTTCAAATCCAAGTGAGGACATACATGCTGCGTGGGTGGCGCCGAGATAACCGCAGCCAATTACTGAGAGCTTCAGAGTCATGCGCGAGAGTCTATTGCAGCGCAAGGATTATCTGCGGCTGTCTTTGACTTGAATTTATCGATTATCACTGGCTTCGCTGAAGCGCTCGCCGTTGGCTTTACGGTCTCAAGCAAGGCTTCATCGTTACGGATCTTGGTCCAGAGGTTAGCCGCAAGGACATCATCCCAAATCACAACTGATCCTGCGGTGGGATGGCGCCCGTTGGGATTAGAAATTGGGACTGTAAGGGTTCGCACATTTCCAGAGGAGAGATTGCGTAGTTGCTTAGCTAGTGTGAGCAAATCATTCTTCGTTACCCCGGCATCCATCTTTACGCTAGAGATAGCTGCGTTGTAAAAATTAGTTAACTTGATTGGGTTGAGTAGCACACCGGAACTTGTAGCTTTGCGCAGTACGGCGCCAACAAACTGCTGCTGACGTTCCATGCGACCAATATCGCCTCGTCCATCAAAATCACGGGTACGGACATATTTCAATGCCTCAATTCCATTGAGGGTATGTGTACCCGCTGCCAACACCAAGTGGCTCTTTGGGTCATCAATTGCGACTTTAGAACAGACTTCAATTCCGCCAAGTGCATCAACAATTCCCGTAAAGCCAGCAAAACTTACTTCAATGTAATGATCAATCTGCAAATTTGTTTTCTCTTCAAGAGTCTGGATAAGAAGTGGTGCGCCACCGAATGCATAGGCGGCGTTGATCTTGCCTGGAAGCGGCGGAATATCGCGAGTTCCATCTTGGCTTCTATGAGCTGGAATAGTGACCAATGTGTCGCGCGGAATTGAGACGATATATGCAGCATCACGTGACTTGCTGATGTGAACAAGCAGCATGGTGTCTGATCGCCCACCTGCTGCAACCTTGGTGCTTCCAACACGTAGAGCTTTTATCTGTTCTTTAGTAAGCCCCTCGCGATTATCCGATCCCACAACTAGGTAGTTGAGCGCCTGTGAAGTTTTTTCAGGGCGGTCTTTGAGGTTGGCGAAGACATCGATTCGAGAAATCTGTCCACTGACTTGCCCTAGTCCGAGCCAAGAAATGGATGCAATCGCGACAACACCCACAGAGAGTGATGTAATAATTCGAATTGCACGAGAAGATTTCACATCCGTAGGGTACTTGCACGATAGCGTGGAGGGGTTATGGCGACACCAACACATGAGTTAATTGGCTCACCGCTGCCTGCAATTAGCGTCATTCTCCCGGTTCTCAATGAAGAGTCTCATTTAGAGGGCGCAGTTCTCTCGGTTCTTTCTCAGGATTATCTTGGTCCACTTGAAATAATTTTGGCGTTAGGTCCATCGCGTGATCGCACCAATGAGATAGCAGCAAAGTTGGCATCACAAGATAATCGCGTGAAGTTACTTGATAGTCCAACAGGAAAGACTGCAGCCGGACTCAATCTTGCGCTCGCTGCTTCCAAGAGCCCTGTCGTAGTTCGCGTTGATGGCCATGCGCAGATTCCAAATAATTACATCTCTCTTATCGTCGAAATTCTCAATGAGACTGGCGCTGTCAACGTTGGTGGCGTAATGGCTGCAGTTGGTACTACTGCATTTGAACGAGCTGTCGCCGGTGCCATGAGAAGTCCCTTGGGTGTTGGCGCATCACGCTTTCATACTGGTGGCCAAGCCGGCGAAGTAGATACCGTTTATCTCGGTGCTTTTAGACGTGAGGCACTTGTTGCAATTGGCGGATTCGATGAGCGATTTACTCGCGCGCAAGATTGGGAGCTCAACTTTAGATTGCGCGAAAATGGAGGAGTCATTTACTTTGATCCTCGTTTACACGTTACCTATCGACCACGTTCAACAGTTCGCGCACTTGCTAAGCAATATTTTGAGTACGGTCGCTGGCGTCGAGTAGTTTCTCGTCGACATTCCGGAACAATCAATTATCGCTACCTTGCACCCCCTTTTGCCTTACTTGGCTTTAGCGCATCAACTGTTCTTGGAATCGTCTTTTCTTCAGTTTTCTTTATTCCAGCGCTTGTCTATTTACTTTTTGTCGTACTTGCATCACTAAAGATTTCTACCTCGATAAGTGAATATCTGCTGCTACTTCTCGTTATTCCGACTATGCACTTCGCATGGGGTGCGGGGTTTATCTCATCACCAAAGACTCTCGTACCCGCTTCTCAATGAGGTCTGGAGTACTGCGGTAGCCTTTCGCACGTGGATAAGCCAGTAGTCGTCTATGAGCCGTTTCGTGCGGGTTTGCCACCCATGCGCAATTATCTGCGCACCTTGTGGGGACGTCGAACCTTTATCGCTGAATTCTCTCGCTCAGAGCTAAGAGAGAAGAATTACGGAACTGTCTTCGGTCAACTCTGGCTCGTCCTTAACCCGCTTTTACTTTCTGGCGTTTACTTTCTTCTCATTTATGTGATTGGTGGCAGCAGCGATGCCAATAGATTTGGACATCTGACCGCAACGCTCTTTCTCTTCTACCTCATCTCTAATAGCTTGACCGGTGGCGTCAAGGCAATTACATCTGGCCAAAGACTCATTCTCAATACTTCTTTCCCACGTGTGATGCTCCCAATTTCAGCATCTGTAATTGCACTCTTCAAATTTGTACCAACCTTGATTGTCTTTGCGGCAATCCATCTACTCATCGGCCTGCCATTTTCATGGCAGATGCTGTGGGCAATTCCAATCTTCATGATTGCGATGCTGATGGGGCTCGGCATGTCGATCTTGATCTCTTGCGTCAACGTCTACTTCCGCGATGTTTCCAGCATGCTTCCTTATCTGACACGAAGCCTTCTTTACTTATCTCCAATTCTTTATGAAGCAAGCAGCGTCTCAGATGAAATCAAATCGCTACAGATTGCCAATCCACTCTTCTATCTCCTTGATTCTTGGTCACGAGTTGTTGTGTACGCAGAAGCGCCAACAACCTTTGGCCTGCTTCATTCGCTCATTTGGGCGCTGGTTATCTTCACAGTTGGTGCTTACTTCTTCTTATCGAGGGAGCGTGATTTCGCTGTCCGACTATAACCATCCACATTCTCCACAAGGCTTGGCAGTCTCTGTCAAAAACTTGGGGCTCACTTACACAACTTCAATAGATAAGAAACCAACTCTTAAGGCGCGCCTTCGCACCTTGGGTAGAGGCAAGAAACATACAAGAGTTGTGAATGCACTAAGTGGCGTCAATATTGATGTGCACTACGGAGCGGTTCTTGGAGTAATTGGTTCCAATGGAGCTGGAAAATCATCGCTCATGCGCGTTATCTCAGGAATTGTTCCTCCGACTCAAGGGCGAGTTGAAGTCTACGGAAGCGTCAGCACGTTACTTGCACTGGGAGTTGGATTTAATCCAGCTATGACTGGCCGTGACAATGTTTACCTTGGCGGGCTAGCTGCAGGCATGTCGCGCGAAGATATCGATAATAATTTTGAGGCAATCGCAGATTTCTCTGAACTAGGTGATGCAATTGATGCGCCGATGCGTACTTACTCATCAGGAATGTATGCGCGCTTGGCATTCTCAGTAGCTGCAGTCGTTGAGCCGGATATTCTGATTATTGATGAGGCACTCAGCACAGGAGATGCCAAGTTTAAAGAGAAGAGCCTGAATCGAATTAAAGAGTTGCGCTCTTCAGATCGCGCACTGATTTTGGTCAGCCATGCGCTAGGCACCATTGAAGATGTCTGCAATGAAGTGATTTGGTTAAATAAGGGCACACTCATGGCGCGCGGAAATCCTTCTGAAGTGATTGCGGAGTACCGCACCTTTGTAAATGCCAGAAAGAGCGCATCCTCTGATGAGGACGTTTAAAGCTTTTTCACTAGCAACAATTCTTCTAATCTCATCTCTCTCTCCTGCTCGTGCAGAAGCTCCCGCTTCATTCTCATTTACAGGTTCTGGCTATGGCCATGGCGTAGGCATGAGTCAGATTGGCGCGAAGGTACGCGCACTTGCTGGAGAGAGTGCGACAGCAATCTTGAATTACTACTACAAAGATGTCGTCATTGCTCCAATCGTTGATACACATACTGTGCGCGTAAATCTGGCACACGCGGTTCGCGCTGCATCATTTGTTACCGCAACACCCGAAGCACTTATTGAAATCTTTGCTGGTGATATTGGTGATAGCCAAGATGTATTACCTATTGCAACCTTACAAAACCGTCAAAAAGCGACCTTCAGAGTCCAGGCAGGGCTTGCAACGTACGGCTCAATTTCTGGAACAGCTTTCACTATTCGGTGGAAAGGGCCAGGGGCTGTAATCACAGTGGGCCATCCGGGTGAGACTGCGCGATATCGATACGGACAGATTCAAATCAAAATTGTGAAAGGTGCAATGGAGGTTACCAATTCTCTGAGCATGCATGATGAGTACCTACTCGGAATTAGTGAAGTTCCATCGAGTTGGCCGATGGCAGCGCTGGAAGCGCAAGCAATTGCTTCACGCTCATATGCGCTTTCAAAGTTAGGCCCTGTAAGAACTTCATGTGATTGCCATGTGTATGACCACATCCGTGATCAGAATTTTGTTGGATACTCAAAGGAGATTGAGCCTCGATTTGGAAAGTTTTGGCGGGCTGCCGTAATTAATACCCACGTCGATTCATCAACAAGTTTGGCAATCCTGGCAGGCGGTAAACCAGTGCAGGCCTATTACTTCTCATCTTCAGGAGGCGCAACGCAGACAACGAGCGATGCTTGGGGCCAAGCTACTAGCTACACGCAATCTGTGCCAGATCCAGGAAGTCTTGATCTTAAACACAACCCGCGTTTTGTGAACTGGAAGGCGAGTGCAACTCAGACCATTGTTGCTACAGCATTTCTTCTTCCCAATGTGGTGGCGTTAGAAATTCTTACACGAAACACAGCAGGAGCTGTAACAAGCATTAAAGGCATCTCTAGCGATGGCTCTTACAAGATTTTGCGTGGGGATACCTTTAGAAGTCGCGCCAAGATTCCATCGCCATACTTCTCATTAGCTGCGGCTGCGTAATTAATTGGCGTGCAAAACTGAATTGAGCCCGCCCCATGTGCCGGTGCGTAGGACGACTTCTAGCCCACCGGTCAATGAGTTTCTGCGAAAGAGTAGGTTGTGAGCGCCCGATAACGTTCCAGCCTTAACAACTTCTCCATCCGGAAGAGTGACCTTTGCAGCAGCGGTGATGTAGGTACCGGCTTCAATCACGCAATTATCACCCAGTGAGATTCCAAGACCAGAGTTCGCACCAAGCAGACATTTTTCGCCGACAGAGATCACTTCTTTTCCGCCACCGCTGAGCGTGCCCATAATCGATGCGCCACCACCTACGTCAGATCCATCTCCAACGACAACGCCGGCAGAGATGCGGCCTTCCACCATAGAAGTTCCAAGGGTTCCAGCGTTGAAATTAACAAATCCTTCGTGCATGACCGTTGTTCCAGATGCCAGGTGTGCGCCCAGTCTGACGCGGTCCGCATCTGCGATACGCACTCCACTTGGCATCACGTAATCAACCATGCGTGGGAACTTATCGACAGCAAAGACAGTGACATGGCCATCGCGTGCACGTAGCCCAGCGCGCACCTTTTCAAAACCTTCAACTGCGCAAGGTCCAGCTGAAGTCCAGACCACGTTAGCTAACAAGCCAAAGATTCCCTCAAGCGATTGTCCGTGTGGCTTTACAAGTCTGTGTGAGAGTAGATGCAATCTCAAGTAGACATCTTTTGCATCTTTAGGCGCTGTCGTGAGATCAATCTCTATAGAAACTAATTCGCGAGTGATGCCGCGAACATCATCTTTTCCGACAAGAGCTGTCAGAGTTGCATCGGGCGCACCTTGAAGAGCTCCTAGCGCTGGAGCTGGGTACCAAACATCAAGCACGGTAGTTCCAGCGAGAGTTGCGATTCCATGGCCATGAGCGAGAGACGACATGCGCTAAGCCTAACCCCTATCCTGTCCCTCATGCGTATTGCAGTCTTCTGTTCGTCATCTCCAACCATCGATTCTAAATTTATCGACCTCGCATTTGAACTCGGTGCTGAAATTGCATCTCAAGGCTCCGAATTAGTTTCCGGTGGAGGGCATATCTCAGCGATGGGAGCAATCTCTCGAGGAGCTCGCAGCAAAGGTGGAAAGACGATTGGAATCATTCCCCAGAAATTGGTAGATATTGAATTTGCCGATCACGATAGCGATGAGTTAATTGTTGTCGACTCGATGCGTACACGTAAAGCGAAGATAGAAGATTTAGCTGATGCCTTTATTACCTTGCCAGGCGGACTTGGCACTCTAGAAGAGCTCTTTGAAATCTGGGTCGGGCGCTACCTTGAGTTCCATAAGAAGCCTGTGATCATTCTCGACCCTCATGGAATTTATGAACCCCTTCACGCGCTGGTCGAACATCTAGAAACACATAATTTTGTAAAGCCCGGAATGCGAGATTTAATTTATTGGGCAACCTCTGTAGAAGATGCGGTAGCAAAGGCTTTTGGAAGATAAGAAATGAAATCCAACACTCTACGTATCTCATTTACTGTCAATGCTCCCTGCGTGCGAGTATGGGAAAAGATTGCAGATTGGCCTTCGCAAGGAGAGTGGATGTTGCAAACTAAAGTCTGGGTAACCAGCAGTCAACACGAAGGCGTCGGCACTTCTATTGCAGCATTTACTGGGCCACTACATTTTATCTACCCACGATTTAAATTTCTTGGCTTACTTGATCTCATGACAGTCACGCATTGGCAACCGCCTCATCGCTGCGATGTTGAACATGTTGGAAAGATTCTTAAAGGAAGCGGCAGCTTTCTCCTCACTCCGCTATCAGCAACCAAGACACGATTTGATTGGTCAGAGACCTTGATCGCGCCAAAGGCGCTCTTTTTCCTGGGTGCGCCTTTCCTATACGTGGGCGTGCGCATCTCTCTTGCTCGATTTGCTCGACTATTTTAATTGGTGACCGAGTAACCTTTATTCTGTGAGCAACCAAGAGACCATCGCGCAGTTGCTTGCATCTTTGCCAGAAGAAGAGCGCATCATCTTGACGCTGCACTATCTGCGAGGCAAATCAAGTGGCGATATTGCGATCCTGCTACAAGTCCCTGAACGCGCTGTTATTGCCGTCATAACATCAGGAAAATCCCGCCTAAAGGGCCATCTCGGAATCTAGAGATAGCCCCCTCGATACCCTCATTGGCTCGATTTCACCCGCGCCCGATTCTGCGAGATACTTCTCCCTGCACTACTAGACCTCACGGTCCCCGGCAGTTTCGACAACAAGGAGTCCCCACCATGGCAGCTATGAAACCCCGTACAGGTGATGGACCAATGGAAGTTACTAAGGAAGCCCGTTCTCTGGTCATGCGCATCCCACTTGAAGGTGGCGGACGCCTCGTAGTTGAGCTCAACCCACAGGAAGCAAATAATCTCAGCGCAGCCCTTGAAGCCGCTGTAGCGCTCATCAAAAAGTAGAGTGGATTAAAAAGATTCTTGCAGCAGTTTCGCCAGAGATTGATTCAATTGTTGGCGCCGATATCTTGGCTCTTGGCTTTATCAAGAATAAAGATGAGAAATTTGAATTTACCGCCGATCCTCGGTTAATCGCAAAACTTGAGAAGTATTTCGAAGTCAGCTTTCTTGACGAGATAAATTTCTTTGAAGCCTCAGCAAAAGCGGGGGAGCTCTTTGAAATCCCAGTAGCCCACGAAGATTCTGAAGTCGATCGCATTTATCTGGTTGGCGTCGGCGATAATTCCTTAGCTTCGTTGCGTACAGCAGGTGCTGCCCTGGGCAAGAAAGTTCGTGGCAAAGCTCTCTCGCTCGTCTCGCTCTGCGCGCAGAGCGCGGCCGAAATTAAAGCCCACGGAGTTTCATTGACCTTGGGTGCATACCAGTGGAGCTTAAAGACAGGAAAGACTCCCGAGATCCCACAATTTTTGATCGCTTCTAAAGATGCAGCGTCAGTGAGCATCGCTCTCACGATTGCGCGCGCACTGTATACGGCTCGCGATTTGATTCTTACTCCCTCAAATATCAAGAACCCACTCTGGATGGCGCAAGAGGCGCAGACGATTGCTGATCAATCTGAGCTCTCGATTCGTATTCTTGCCGGCAAAGAGCTTGCAAAATTTGGCGGCCTGCGCGCTGTCGGAAATTCATCTCCTAAACCTGGACCTCGCTTTATCGAGATTACATACGTTCCGCGAGGTAAAGCAAAGTTAGCTGCGGCGTTGCCACACGTTGTTATCGTCGGTAAAGGCATCACATTTGATACTGGTGGCGTCTCACTGAAGCGTCCTTACGAATTTATGACCGCGATGAAGAGCGATATGGCAGGAGCTGCTGCCGCTCTTGCAACGCTCAGCGCGCTTCCTGATTTACAGCCGAAGGTAAAGGTGACTGCACTCTTGATGTGTGCAGAGAATGCACTTTCTGGAACAGCGCAGCGTCCATCTGATGTAATTACTCAATATGACGGAACCACTGTCGAAATCATCAATACCGATGCAGAAGGTCGCTTAGTTCTTGCCGATGGCTTGGGTTATGCACTTGAAAATCTTGATCCAGATTATTTAATTGATATTGCAACCCTGACAGGGTCGGCCACCTTAGGTTTAGGGCGACAGTATGCGGCGATGTATACACGCGATGAAAAGTTAGCGCGTGAATTAGTCGCAATCGGTGAACAGAGCGGAGAACGCGTCTGGCACATGCCTTTAGTAGATGACTACAGAGATTCACTAGAAAGCGATGTGGCAGATCTCAATCATGCAGCAGATAAAGGTGACTATTCAGCAGGTTCAGTAACTGCAGCCTTGTATCTCGAGCACTTTGTTGGAGATGCGCGATGGGTACACCTTGATATTGCAGGTCCAGCTCGCAGCGAGTCTGACTCAGGCGAAAATGTGAAAGGCGGCACAGGTTTCGGCGTGCGCTTCCTGCTCGATTGGATAGTGTCTCTCTCGTGAACATCAACCCGCACGACTATGCCGAGAGCTTTATCGCTGAAGATTCTGTAAAGACCGCTGCGCGTGCCCGTGGAGTTGAAATCGGAACACATGATGTATCACCTGGAACTGGCGCGTATCTCAGGCATCTTGCACAACTATTAAGCGCACAGTCAGTTGTTGAAATTGGAACTGGATCAGGCGTTGGTTCGCTTTGGCTTCTTGAGGGCATGATTAAAAGCGGAACGCTGACATCAATTGATGATGAGATGGAACATTCCAGCATCGCAAAACTCGCATTTGCTGAAGCAGATATCGCAGCTGCACGTTTTCGTCTGATTACCAATTCAGTGATGGATGTGATGACCAAGTTGGCCGATCGCGCCTATGACTTAGTTGTCTTCCGTCACAACCCAGAAGATCTTAATTTTGCTATCTCTGAAGCTCATCGCGTTCTACGAAGTGGCGGCGTTTTTGTCATCGATAACTTCTTCGGTGGAGCAAAGGTGCCAGATCCAGCGCAGAGAGATCCAAAGACAATTGCGCTGCGTGAAGCAGGTAAGGCGATCAAGGCGGATTCAGAATCTTGGATGAGTGTTCTTGTGACAACCGGCGATGGTCTATTAATCGCTACAAAACTCTAGAGAAAGTACGCTAAAGCCAGATGAGTAATTGGAATGAGAGAGGCCACCGCAGCGATGGGCCTTGGTGGGTTGCTCCAAGCCAGAGCGGTTTAGGCCGTTCCATTTCACTACGTACAGCAATTTTGATTGCACTTGTCGTTGGAGTTGTAGGCGGGGCATTTGGCGCGTCATCTTCAGGTTCACTCTTTGGCCGCTCCGTTAATTTGGTAAAGACAACTGCAGCTGTTGAAAGACCAGCTGGATCAGTTGCGGAGATTGCGCAGAGAGTTCTTCCATCAGTAGTTTCAATTGAGGCTCAATCTGGCAGAGGTGGCTCAACCGGTTCTGGATTTATCATCGATAGCACGGGCTACATTCTGACCAATAACCATGTAATTGCCTCATCAGCTATGAGCGGTGGAGATATTCGCGTTCGTCTCAATGATGGATTCTCATATGACGCCAGAGTAGTTGGGCGCGATAGCTCTTACGATTTGGCAGTCATAAAGATCGTGGCTCCCAATTTAAAGGCACTTCAATTTGGCGATAGCGATCAGGTTGCAGTTGGCGACTCTGTTATTGCGATTGGTTCACCACTTGGCTTATCAGGCACTGTAACTTTAGGAATCATTAGCGCTAAAGATCGCGCTGTCACTGCAGGAGACAATGATGCAGAGAGCGCCTTTATCAACGCGCTTCAAACAGATGCAGCCATTAATCCTGGAAATTCAGGAGGACCGCTTGTAAATTCAACAGGTGCGGTAATCGGAGTTAATTCAGCAATCGCATCACTTGGAACATCATTTAGCGGCCAGTCAGGTTCGATTGGGCTTGGCTTTGCAATTCCCATTAATCAAGCGCGCAAGACCGCTGATCAACTAATCAGGAATGGCAAAGCTACATACCCAGTAATGGGTATTTCAGTTGATATGAATTACTCAGGTGATGGAGCGATGATTGCCAAGACTGGTGTTGCCATCGTCCCAGGCGGAGCTGCGGCAAAGGCGGGCTTAAAGGCTGGAGACATCATCACTGAAATCGATGGTCGAGCAATTACATCATCAGAAGAGCTCATTGTCGCTATTCGCTCCCATAACGTTGGTGAGAAAATTGAGGTCACGTATAAACGTGACGGTACCAGCAAGACAGTAACTCTGACACTGTCGGCATCGAAATAGCCGAGTAAGGTAGAGCCACTATGTTCTTTGATTTTGGTGCAGGCGAACTCATTGGGTTAGCAATTCTTGCCATGGTGCTCGTTGGCCCTGAACGCCTTCCTCGCCTTGCAGTTGATGCCGCCAAATTTGTGAAGAAGGCGCGCGATTTTGCATCCAATGCAACCTCTGAGCTCAAGGCCAACCTGGGACCAGGCTTTGAAGATCTTGATGCAACCGATCTCAATCCAAAGAACTTCATTAAGAAGCAGATTGGCAACGTCCTAGATGACGATGCCCCAAAAGATAAAAAATATCCATCCAGCTTTGCATACTCAATTGATCCAGATTTGCTATGACAACACTTGATTTAGTCAACGCAGCTCTGGCTACCGTTCAAGATCCTGAACTTCACCGCGCACTTCCTGAACTCGGCATGGTCAAGTCTGTAAATATCAATGGTGATGTTGCTGAACTAGAAATTTTGCTCACCATCTCAGGTTGTCCGATGCGCGATCGCTTAAGACGTGATATCGAGGCAGCAGTGACAGCTGTTCAAGGCATTGCTCGCGCAGAAATCACATTTGGCGTTATGGACGAAGAGCAGCGCGCAAATATTAAGAAGTTGCTCCGCAATGGCCGCGAAAGCTTTATCTCATTTGCCCAGAAAGATTCACTCACTCGCGTTATCGGCGTTGCATCAGGCAAAGGTGGCGTTGGAAAGTCATCACTTACCGCGAACTTGGCTGTGGCTTCAGCTCAGCGCGGCCTTCGCGTGGGCATACTGGATGCAGATGTTTACGGACACTCAATTCCTCGACTCATGGGGTTGATTGGCCAGCGACCTACAGCAATCGATCAGATGTTTATTCCACTTGAATCATATGGAGTCAAAGTTGTTTCGATGGAGATGTTTAAGCCTGAGCGGAGCGATGCCATCGCTTACCGTGGGCCGTTACTTCACCGCGTTCTTGAACAACTTCTCTCTGATGCTTACTGGGGAGATTTAGATCTTCTCTATATCGATCTGCCACCTGGCACGGGCGATTTAGCTATTTCGCTGGGCCAGCTAGTCCCATCATCTGAAATTCTGGTTGTGACAACGCCCCAGATTGCAGCAGCCGAAGTTGCAGAGCGCGCTGGCAGAATTGCTCACCAGATTCACCAGAGGGTTATCGGCGTGATTGAGAATATGTCGGCTTATCCCTGCAGTAAATGTGGCGAGATGACATCACTCTTTGGCGAAGGCGGCGGTGAAGAGACATCTAGACGACTGTCGCAATTAATCGGCGGAGATGTTCCACTTCTAGGCAAGATTCCATTTAGCCCAGATTTACGCGAAGGTGGAGATGCAGGAGCTCCTGTTGTTATCTCTGCACCAGATAGTCCTAGTGCTCAAGCAATCGATGAAATCATTGCCAAATTGATTGTGCGCGAAAAATCCTTACTTGGAGTCCGACTCGGGCTTGCGTAGCTCTTCGACAATCTCTTTGGCGATATCGCCGAGTTCATTTCGTAGGTAATCGCGAGTTGCCACTTCACCTAGTGCAATTCGTAGGCTGGCTAGTTCTCGGGTCAGATACTCAGTATCTGCGATGCTTCGTGCGTTCTGTGCACGATCTTCATTGAGTGCGATGCGATCGCGGTCTGCTTGGCGATTTTGTGCCAAGAGAATTAGGGGCGCTGCATATGAAGCTTGAAGCGAAAGAATGAGCGTTAAGAAGATAAATGGATACTCATCAAAGCGCCATGATGTCGGTGACAACGTATTCCACAAAACCCAACCCATTACGAAGCAAGTCATGTAGACAAGAAAACGCGCTGTTCCTAAGAAGCGTGCAAAACGTTCAGAGAGGCGACCAAAAGTCTCTGGATCGATATTGCCACGAAGTGAGCGGCGAGTTTCTCTAGGTGTATCTAAGCGATAGCTACGAGCCATGTTTAGACCTCCTTCGCAAAATCAGTATCGATGCTCTCAAGCGCTGCCGAAGTTGCAGCTGTGTGAGCAGCTGAATCTCTGTGGTCATGCCGCCAGTTTTCAGGCAACAAGTGATCGAGCACATCGTCAACCGTCACGGCGCCGAGCAGGCGATCATTGGCATCTATTACAGGCAGTGAGAGCAAGTTATAGCTAGCTAAGTATGACGAAACAGCATGCAGCGATGCGTCGGGATTAACGCCCTTGGTATTGGTATCGACGATAGATCCGAGCAAAGTCGATGGTGGTTCACGCAATAAACGTTGGTAGTGGACCATTCCTATAAATCGCCCAGTGGGCGTTTCAAGTGGCTGGCGAGTAATGAAAACCTGTGAGGCTAACGCTGGTGATTTCTCACTCTGGCGTACCGCAGCCAAGGCATCTGCAACTGTGTAATCAGCTGACATCACGATTGGTTCAGTTGTCATCATTCCACCAGCTGAATAATCTTCATAGGTCATCAAACGAAGAACATCTTCGGCATCTTCGGGATCCATGAGTTCAATCAGCTCTTGTGCGCGTTCTTCACCTATTTCACGGAGTAAGTCAGCTGCGTCATCAGGGTCCATCTCTTCTAGAACATCTGCTGCGCGCTCACCTTCGAGTTCGGCAAGGAGAGCAACGCGCTCTGACTCGTCCATCTCTTCAAGTACATCTGCAAGTCGCTCATCATCGAGAGCGCGAGCTACTTCAACTCGACGCTTCGGGGCGAGATCTTGGATAACTGCTGCTAAATCTGCGGCTCGTAAGTTGCCGATAGTTGAAAGCAAATTTGAAACGCCCTGATTGGTTTCGTGCTGAGCAAAGCCAGTGACTTCCTCCCAGGCGACAGTTGATGTTGCACCTTTGCGTCTCAGTCCGCGACCCTTGCGCATAATGTGCACACGGCTGATCAGCCAATCTCCGGTGCGGTTCTGCTCCATCGCCATGTCTTCAACGAGAACTTGCTCGCCATCTTCAACGAGGACCACAGAGCGATCGAGTAAATCGCCAAGTACCAACATTTCGCCAGTGCGAGTTTCAAACCGTCGCATATTCAGAAGCCCTGTAATCACGACCGCACCTGATTCGATGGATGTCACACGTGTGATTGGAACGAAGACGCGACGACGCAATGGGACTTCAACCACCAAACCGAGAATTCGGGGAGGCTGATTATTAGAACGCAGGGTCGCGACAGCATCGCGCACCTTGCCAACTGGATCCCCATTAGGGTCAAAGACCGCTGTACCTGCAAGACGGGCGAGAAATATGCGATTGATGTTATTTCCGCTCATGGGATAAGAGTAACGCGTGCACCATCGGCTAGGTTTGCCTAATGTCCGTAGCCCCGCGTAATGAATCAGTGCATAACCACACTGCTCTACCTGCGCGGCCTGACCTGATTCGCTTGATCATTGGAATTTTCGGCGTGGGCTCATCCGGTCCGCTGATTGCGCTTAGTGCAATGCCGGTACCGACGCTAATTTTCTGGCGAAATCTTGGCGGCTCGCTAATCACCTTGCCATTTGCGCTGCGCCACAAAGTCGATCGCACTGGTGCGAGATGGGCAGTGTTGGCAGGAATATTTCTCTCATTCCATTTCATGGGCTTCTTCCTAGCGATGAGAATGACAAGCGTTGCTGCAGGGACTGCAATTGCAGCGCTCCAACCGATTTTTGCAGCGCTCTTCCTTAGATTTAGAGGGGGATTTATTCCCAATAAAGCCTGGCTCGGAATGTTTGTCAGCTTCATGGGAGTGTTAGTAGTAACTGGGATTGATATTCAGTTAGACCGACGTTCGTTTCTGGGCGATCTTGCTGCGCTTGCTTCTGGCGCACTCGCTGCTGCATATATGTTGATTGGCTCGCACGCACAAAAGACTTTGCAGACAACAACGTACACTTCAATCTGCTATCTATCGTGTGCACTAACAGCGCTACCAATCACTTTGATAGCAGGCTACGAGCTCTTCACTTTCTCAACAAGAGAGTGGATTATTTTGCTAGGGTTAATCATTGGGGCTCAGCTTCTTGGCCACACCATGTTTAACATCACCTTAAAGCGAGTATCACCTGCCGTTGTCTCACTGATTGTCTTCTTTGAAGTTCCTATTGCAGCCTTCTTGGCATCTATATTCGGAGTTGGCAAGCAACCTTCACCAAGTATCTACCTGGGTGTGCTTTTGATTCTTATTGGCTGTATCTTCTTCGTTACTCGAACTAAGACAGAGAATGTGATGACAGTTGAATGATTGACCTGCATACCCACACCACTGCAAGTGATGGAACCGACTCACCCTTTGCGTTGGTTAAGAAAGCTCTAGCAACTGGCGTCACAATCCTTGGAATCACCGATCATGATTCAACTGCTGGATGGGCAGAGGCAACCACGGCCATCCAGTCTCAAATTCAATTGGTACTTGGCGCAGAAGTTTCTTGCCTGACCACTGATGGAATTAGCGTGCATATGTTGGGTCTGCTCTTTGATGGCGCAGATGAATCGATGCAACAGATGCTCTCTGATTCTCGCGACACTCGACTTCCGAGAATGCGCAAGATGGTGGCGCTCTTACAGGCTGATGGCTTTGATATCTCGCTTGAGGATGTTTATCAAGCAGCCCCAGATCAGGCAACGATTGGGCGCCCACATCTAGCTGATGCCCTGGTAGCCAAGAAGATAGTGGCAACGCGCGATGAAGCCTTCGCTGATTTACTTCATAACGAATCTAAGTACTACGTCACCCATGCAGCACCTACTCCGGCTGATGCCATTGCAACTATCAAGAAAGCTGGGGGAGTTGCAGTTATCGCGCACCCATTTGCATCGCGCCGTGGCCAGATTCTGACGGCTGATACTTTTCAGGATTTGGTAAATGCCGGACTTGATGGAATAGAAGTTCACCATCGCGATCAGAACGCAGCAGAGCAGCAAGTGCTTACTGAAATCGCACGTGAGTTACATCTCGTCACAACAGGTGCAAGCGACTATCACGGAACCGGAAAACTTAATGAAATGGCAGAAAACACCACTCATCCTGCACAATGGGAAGCCTTAGAAGCGCGCGCAAATGCACGAAGGGTAGTAAAGATATGAATTCAACGGATGCACTCACTTTTGCGGCCCAAGCATTTGTCACCCTTTTTGTGATTATGGATCCACCAGGTGCCACTCCAATTTTTCTCGGGCTTGTCAAAGATAAGACTCCGCGCGAACGCATGCGCCTTGCCTGGCAGGCAGCAGGAGTCTCACTCTTTGTTATCGCTAGCTTTGCCATCTTTGGCCAGCTGATCCTTGATTACATGCATGTATCCATTGAAGCGTTGCAGGCAGCAGGTGGCTTGCTTCTTCTTTATGTTGCACTTCAACTTCTTACAGGAACATCCAAAGGTGGGGCAGAACAGAAGAGCGACAATATTGGAATGGTTCCACTAGGAACTCCACTGCTTGCAGGACCTGGCGCAATTGTGGCAACCATGATTTATGTGCAGCAGGCAGATACCAATTCTCAAATTCTTGGCTTGGCTCTTGCAATCATTGCCGTGCATCTGATTATCGGAACAGTCTTGATGGCCTCAACGAAGATTGTTGGGCTGATTAAAGAATCCGGTGTGACACTTCTTGCCAGCATTGCTGGTCTACTTCTGGCAGCGATCGCGGTGCAGATGCTTGCCAACGCAATTAAGGCTTTCGCCGCTAGCTAGAGATTCGTTTAGTGCGTGTGCGCTCTCGCTTCACGCGAGGTGCGCTCTCATGCTTTGCCACAGCTGGCTTAGCAACCTTAGGAGCCGCAGCAGCTGGCTTAGCTTTAACGATGCGACCAGTCGAGCCAGCTGGAATATTGAGCATTTCGTAAAGATGCTCAGAGGACGAGTAAGTCTCGAGCGGCTCAGGAAGACCCAGGGCCAGCGCTGTATCAATTATCTTCCAGCGAGCAAGTTCATCCCAATCAACAAATGTGACTGCAATTCCGTGAGCGCCAGCGCGGGCAGTACGTCCAATACGGTGAACGTAGGTCTTCTCATCTTCAGGGCACTGATAATTGATGACGTGGGTAATTCCATCGATATCAATTCCGCGCGCTGCAACATCAGTTGCAATCAGCACATCAGATTTTCCGGCCTTGAAATCATTGAGCGCCTTTTCGCGAGCAGATTGGCCAAGATCGCCGTGGATAGTTGCGGCTCTAAATCCGCGCTCTGCTAAGTCATCAGAAGTTTTCTGAGCTGTGCGCTTAGTGCGGCAGAAGACAATTGTTGGTCCACGACCATCGGCCTGCAGAATTCTTGCCAACATTTCAATCTTATCCATCGCATGAGCACGAACTACGTGTTGTTCGATACGCGATACAACTGCGCCTTCATCTTCATTATCTTGCGTGCGGATATGAACTGGTTGGTTCATGAAGCGGCGCGCTAGCGCAATAATGTCGCCAGGCATCGTGGCAGAAAAAAGCATGGTCTGTTGACGTGCAGGAGTACTTGTAAAAATCTTCTCCACATCAGGCAAGAAGCCGAGATCGAGCATTTCATCAGCTTCATCGAGAACTACGCGCGAGACATTCTTTAAGCGGAGTTGCCCCTGGCGATAAAGGTCTAATAGTCGCCCAGGAGTTCCGACCACAATTTCAACACCGGCTTGCAGCGCTTCAATCTGTGGTTCAAAGGCGCGTCCACCGTAGACAGCAAGTGTGCGAATGCCGCGATTAAAGGAGAGCTCCTCAATATCTTTCGTTACTTGAACGCAGAGTTCGCGAGTAGGAACAACGATAAGAACCTGCGGATCGCCTTGGTTGGCGAGGTCTTTCCAATCAGCATCGTTAGGCGCGATTACTCGCTCAATTACGGGGATACCAAATGCCAGAGTCTTTCCAGTTCCAGTCTTTGCCTGACCAATGACATCGCCGTCGGCTAGTGCGATAGGCATGACCTGCTCTTGGATAGGAAAGGGCGAAGTAAATCCATGCTCGTTCAGAGCAGCGATAGTTTCCTTACGAAGAGGAAGATCTGCGAATGTCAGACTCACTTACACAACGCCGAAACCGACGCGACGTTCAGTTGGCTCGCCGATTTCGACATAACCAATCTTGTCTGCAGGGACGATGATTTCGTGCCCTTGAACATCTTGAAGAGTGAGGGGAGTCTGAGCTGAGAGAGCCGCAGCAACTGCCGCTTTGATTTCAGCTGGAGTAGAAGGGCAATCAAAATTTAGTTCACTTCCTACATGTGTAATTGAGATACGAACTTTTGATGCCTTTTCACTTTTCTTAGAACTCATGTGCCTATCTTATTCGCTATGAGTCTGTGCGGGGAAATCCAGATATGCCTCGCCACATGAGGTTCTCGACAAGTTCCATCGCCTGTTGACGAGATAGCTTGCTATCACGCTCAAGCCAGTGACGTGCTGTGACTTGGACATATCCAATCAATCCCACACCAAGCATCATTGCCGCCTCTTTTGGAAGGCCAGTGTCATTTGAAATAACTCCGCTGACGGCTGCGGCGCAGTCATATGTCATGCGATTGAGGCGTTCACGCACTTGTGGTTCAACGCTCATATCACTTTCGAAGAGCAATCTAAATGCTTCGCCCTCGTTTTCAATAAAATTGAAGTAAGCCTCGATTGTGACGTGAACGCGTTGCTCGTTATCTGGAGTTGAAGAGATTGCTTTTTGGATTTCGAATACAAGCGAATCGATATGCAGATCCAAAACCGCGAGATAGAGATCTAACTTTGAAGGAAAATGTTGGTAGAGAACTGGCTTGCTGACATTTGCACGATCTGCAATCTCATCCATAGCCGCCGAGTGATAACCAGCCGCAGTAAAGACTTCGAGGGCTGCCGATAAAAGTATTGCGCGACGCTCATCGCGAGGGAGTCGGGACTTATCTGTTCGCGAACTGTTTGCAGAAACTGAATCTGTAGTCATTGTGCGCATCGTATAAGAATTCGCTTCGATTGGCACGGTACGGCAGAATTGGCGCCATGAAGACCCCTCCGCTAGTTACACCAGGCCCTGCTCTATCTGTCGATGAAGTCCGCCGATATAGCCGCCATCTGATCATCCCTGATGTAGCGATGGCAGGGCAACAGCGCATGATGAACGCAAAGGTCCTCTGCGTTGGCGCCGGTGGATTGGGTTCTCCTGCACTTATGTATTTAGCCGCTGCAGGTATCGGCACTTTAGGAATTGTTGAATTCGATACCGTTGACGAATCTAACTTGCAACGCCAGATTATTCATGGTCAATCCGATATCGGGAAAAGTAAAGCGCTGAGCGCAAAAGAGAAGATTGCTGAAATCAATCCTTTTGTAAACGTCATTTTGCACGAGACTCGTCTCGATAACTCAAATGTTATGGAGATTTTTTCTCAGTACGACATCATCGTTGATGGTACAGATAATTTTGCAACACGATATTTAGTAAACGATGCCTGCGTTCTTCTCAAGAAGCCATATGTGTGGGGCTCTATTTATCGCTTTGATGGCCAAGCCAGTGTCTTCTGGGCAGAGTACGGTCCTTGTTACCGTTGCTTGTATCCAGAACCACCACCTCCCGGAATGGTGCCGAGCTGTGCAGAAGGTGGAGTACTCGGAGTTCTCTGCGCAACCATCGGATCAATTCAAACGACAGAGGCAATCAAAGTCTTAACAGGTGTTGGCGAACCTCTCATTGGTTCGCTCATGGTTTATGACGCGCTAGAGATGACCTTCCGCAAGATCAAGGTTCGTAAGGACCCTAACTGTCCATTGTGCAGCGAGAATCCTCGTCAGACTGCGCTCTTACCTGATTACGAAGCATTCTGCGGTGTTCTCTCTGAGGCAGCCGCTGAAGCAAGCACGGGATCAACCATTACAGTGCAAGAGCTCAAGACAAAGATTGATGCTCACGAAGATTATTACCTAATTGATGTGCGCGAACCAAGCGAATTCGACATTGTCCGAATTCCAACTTCGCACCTGATTCCCAAGCAAGGCTTCATTGATGGCTCAGTTCTCGCAACTCTGCCACAAGATAAGCCGATTATCTTGCACTGCAAGAGTGGCGTGCGATCCGCTGAGTGCTTGGCAATTCTTAAGGCCGCAGGTTTTGCTGACGCCTCACATGTATCTGGTGGAGTAGTTGCTTGGGCTAAGCAGATTGATACATCTCTTCCGGTGTATTAATGCGCGATAGTTATCAAGGCTTTCGCGCTCTCTTAGTTCATGCTCATCCTGATGATGAGACCATAAACAACGGCGCCACGATGGCCCTCTATGCTGCTCTTGGAGCCTCAGTAACACTTGTTACCTGCACCCGAGGCGAAGAAGGAGAAGTTCTAGTCCCAGAACTTTCTCATTTAGCTGCAAATGCTACCGATGGATTAGGTACTCATCGCATTACTGAACTCGCACTTGCTATGAAAGAGCTAGGAATTACCGATCACCGCTTTCTCGGAGAAGGCGCCAAGCTCTATCGAGATAGCGGCATGATGGGTACCGAACCGAATAACCGACCAGATGTTTTCTGGCAAGCAGATCTAGAAGAGGCTGCAGATTTACTTGTTCACGTCATTGAAGAAGTGAAGCCTCACGTTCTGATTACCTATGACGAATTTGGTGGCTATGGCCATCCAGACCACATCCAGGCTCACCGAGTGGCGATGCGTGCGGCAGAAAAGTCAAAGTGGGATATCCCAAAGATTTATTGGAACGTTATGCCTGTCTCGGTAATCCAAGAAGGTATTGATGCCATGAAAGTTATCGACTCTGATTTCTGGGGAGCAGAGAAAGCTGAAGACCTTCCCTTTGCCAAAGATGATTCTTTTGTCCACGCGCTCATTGATGGCAATGCTTATGTAGATAAGAAGATGAACGCCATGAAGGCTCACGCCACACAGATTGCAGTCGATGGACCTTTCTTTGCGCTTTCAAATAATGTCGGATTACAAGTGTGGGGCAATGAGTACTACACCCTAGTAAAGGGCGAAAAAAGCGGGCCGCTGAACGAAAAGGGTTACGAGACAGATCTCTTTGCTGGAATTTCACTGTGAAATTTCTTTATGCAGTTGCACTGGGCGCAGCAACTGCGCTCGGCGCAACGCTGATTCATCAAACTCTTCCTCCATTCGGCGTTGCTCTCGGCATCTTTACAACTTACGTCATGATCTGGTGGGTTGGTCGTTACTGTGGCAAACGTCGCTATCGCATCTATGCGCTTGCTGCGTGGTTTATTGTTATTGCTCGCGCTGGATCATTTGGCGTAGGCCAAGAGCTCTTGATCCAAGGTGATAGCGCAGGAAGTGCGCTATTGACGATGGGATTCCTTGCGGGCGTTGCTGCGATCTTTCGTAAGCTTTAGTTTATTTCCAACTCCAATTTTGCCCGCTCGCACCATCTTTTATCTCTAACCCTGCATCTTCTAGCTGCGCACGTAATGAATCACTCGCAGACCAATCCTTATCTGCACGAGCTTGTGCACGTTGCGCAAGAAGAGATTCAATCTCTGGAGTCAGAGGTTTCTGTGCCACAGTTCTGGCTAGGTCTAGTCCCAAGACTTGATCTGCAAAAGTAAAGATTGCGCGCTTATCCAGTGCGCCGATAGTTGAATCCTTTTCAACTGTGCGAAGGCGTTGCATCGCACGAGGTGTATCAAGATCGCTAGTGAATGCGTCCATGACTTCTTGGTCAAATTTAGCGTCATCGGACACTCCCCATTCAGCCATAGCTGCGCGCCAGCGACGAAGAGTTGAATTCGCTGCTTCAAGAGATGCCCAACTTAAATCCATCTGCGACCGGTATCGGTTTTCAAGGAGCGAGAATCGAAGAGCAAGTGGATCAAGGCCACGGTCAATCACATCCTGAAGAAGTACGACATTACCTGCGCTCTTAGACATCTTCCGTCCTTCAAAGAGGAGATGTTCTCCATGAACCCAGGTATCGACAGTCTCTTGCGCAGTCAGCGCATTGGATTGTGCGCGCTCATTTTCATGGTGAGGAAAGCGCAGATCGATTCCTCCAACATGGACATTGACGTGAGCCTTCAGAAGATTAATTGACATGACACTGCATTCGATATGCCAGCCTGGAAATCCTGGACCCCAAGGGGAGTCCCAGATCATTTGAGTGCGACCGCCTGCAACTTTCCAGAGAGCCCAATCTGCGTGGAATCTCTTTCCGCCTTCATCGGTATATTCGTAGCGATGGCCGGGCTTAAGTGAATCTAACTTATTTCCACTAATTGCTCCGTAGCTAAGACAGGACGCTGCATCAAAGTAAACCGATCCATCACTACCAACGTAAGCGCTTTTATTGGCGATTAGTTTTTCAATTGCCGCAATCATCTCGACCATAGTTTCAGATGCCTTGGGATAGAAATCTGCAGGAATAACGTTGAGCCGTGCTAAATCTTTATGGAATCGATCTTCGTATCGCCGTGCAATTTCGAAAGGGTCAGTATTTGTGCGTTTAGATTCAGCTAACATCTTGTCGCCTTCTGTGCCAGCTTCCTGAAAATCATCGGCCATATGCCCTACGTCAGTGATGTTCTGAATCAATTGGACTTCCAGCCCCGTTAAAACAATGGTGCGAGCAATCAGATCGGCAAGAAGAAAGGTGCGCAGATTGCCAACATGCGCATCGCGATAGACGGTAGGTCCGCAGCAGTACATCGTGACTAATCCATCGGAGTGAGTAATCTCCTTGACGGATCGACTCATGGTGTCGTAAATAGATAAGCGTCCATGAGAGATATCGCGGCGGTTAAAGACAGGAATTACCCGCATGACCGCAATATCGTCTGGGTTGAAAGTGATGAGTTCTCCGCGACGATTGATTAGCTCTGTCTCACTCTGTAAAACTCCGACAATATCCCGGAAGCCTCCATCGCTATCTCGCAGGCGCAAGGTGGCTCGTTTACCAAGGGCCTTGGCCACTTCGCCACGAAAATCGTTCACGTGATAACACTAATCGTGCAATGCCCGCCCCGCAGGGTTAGAATTACCGCTATCTGTTAAGGAAAGCCAACTGGAGGATTCTTCGTGACATATGTGATTGCCGAACCATGCGTTGATGTGAAAGATAAGTCCTGCCGCGAGGAATGTCCGGTGGATTGCATCTACGACGGCTCTCGAATGCTCTATATCCAGCCTGACGAGTGCGTCGATTGCGGAGCCTGCGAACCGGTCTGCCCAGTTGAAGCTATCTATTACGAAGATGATGTCCCTGGCCAGTGGCAGAACTATAAGAAGATCAATACTGAATTTTTCATTGAGCTCGGTTCACCTGGAGGAGCATCAAAGGTCGGAGAAACAAACACCGATCATGCAGATGTAACTGCTCTTGCGCCAAAAACTTCCTGATTTTCCTTGGGATGCGCTCGCTCCTTATGGAGTAATTGCGCGCTCGCATCCAGAGGGTGCAATCGATTTATCGGTGGGAACTCCTGTAGATGCAACTCCAAAGATAATTCAGGTAACTCTACAAGAAGCAGCAAATTCTCCGGGGTATCCCGTCACAGCTGGAACTCCACAATTACGAGAAGCCATTGAAAAGTGGGCACGTGTACACCTTGGCGCAACGGGAGATTTTGGAGTTCTTCCTCTCATCGGTTCTAAAGAATTTGTGGCCTGGCTACCAACTCTTGTTGAAGCCAAAACTGTTCTTTATCCAAAAGTTGCCTATCCAACTTACTTAGTTGGCGCGCTCCTTGCCCAAGCAGAAGCTTCGGCAGTGGAGCTTGATGCCACAACGTGGCAGAGCGCTGACATGGCATGGGTTAATTCACCATCAAACCCAACAGGTCGCGTCCATTCAGAGAGCGAATTGCGCGCTGCAATTGCCTGGGCGCGCACAAATGACTCTTTAGTAGTTTCGGATGAGTGCTATTTCGAATTTGGCGATAGCGCTGCGCCGACATCAATTTTGAATCACACCGATGGCGACAATCGCAACATTCTGGCCGTTCATTCACTATCTAAGCGTTCTTCCATGGCTGGCTATCGCGCCGCCTTTGTTATCGGCGACCCAGCGCTGATCGCTCGCATCTTGGAAGTGCGCAAGCACGCCGGAATGATTGTGCCGTTGCCGGTACAGCAGGCAATGGTGGCAGCTCTCTCTGATAGCGCACATGTTGCAGAACAGCGCAGCAGATACAACGCACGCCGTAGCATTCTGCGCCCGGCGTTAGAAGCTGCTGGATTCACTATAGAAGATTCAGTAGCAGGTCTTTATATCTGGGCTACTCGCCAAGAAAGCGCTTGGGATTCAGTTGCTTGGCTGGCCGAATTAGGAATCTTGGCAACCCCCGGCATCTTCTATGGCGATGCCGGCGCACAACATATTCGCATTGCGATGACTGCAACAGATGACCAGATTAAAAGCGCTGCAGCTCGACTTCATGCAAAGGTGCGGGGATAAATGGCAGTCGGCATCTTGCTTGTCGGAGGTTTTGGCACGCGCCTTAAACCTCTCACTAATGAATCTCCAAAACCGATGTTGCCAGTTGCCGGGCTTCCAGTGACCGAACATCAGATTCTCGCTGCAAAGAAAGCTGGAATTCATACCTTAGTTTTGGCTACTTCATATCTGGCAGAAGTTTTCACTCCTTATTTTGGAGATGGATCCAAGTGGGATATGAAAATTCTTTATGCTGTTGAGAAAGAGCCTTTAGGCACAGGTGGCGCGATTCGCAATGCAGCACAGCTACTTGGGCGTGATGAAGAAATCGTAATTTTTAATGGCGATGTGCTCAGCCGACATTCAATTGCAGATCAACTGGCTTTTCATCAGCAGCGCAAAGCCGACGTCACGCTCCACCTGATTGAAGTCGATGATGCGCGTGCCTTCGGTTGCGTTCCCATAGATGGCGATGGGCGCGTAACCGCATTCCTTGAAAAGATGGAAAATCCTGTCACCAATCTCATCAACGCTGGCTGCTACATCTTTTCTCCTGATGTCATCGCTCGCATTCCTTTAAACACCGTTGTCAGCGTAGAACGCGAAACTTTCCCTGCGCTCGTTGCAGAGCACCGCCCAATCTTTGGTTATCACGAGCAGGCATATTGGTTAGATGTAGGTACTCCTGCCGCGCTCTTTAAGGGATCACGAGATTTAGTTGTAGGCGATTTTCATGCGATGGCAGATTGTGTGATTGCCCCAGATGCCAGCATTACAGGTGGAACTTCGATCGGGGCTCGCTGCCAGATTGGCGCAGGCGCTGCTATTGAAGATTGCATCATCGGCGACGATGTTGTCGTGGGGGCGGGGGCATCTCTCACACGATCTTTTCTGGCACACGGTGCGCAGGTTGCTCCGGGCGCTGTTTTTTCCGAGAGATATCTATCAAAGAGCGCTGATTTACCGATTTCACTCTGATTTTTCCCTCTTTTTGGCCAAATCAGACACATTTGAGAGAAATTTGCGCCATCTCGGGGTTGACTCCCAGGGATTACACGGGTGTAATTCTCTTCTAGAGCGCGTGGTTAATTAGAAATCGCCGCCTATGACTTGAGGAGATTTGCGAATGCCAATCCGCCCAGAAGGAACATCTACTGGCAAGCCATCAGCCCCCACTGCTGGACCAACTATTCAACTCGCTAGCGGAGAGAACCTAGAACTCTCCTGGCAAGAGCGCTCACTCTGCGCACAGACTGACCCTGAAGCTTTCTTCCCTGAAAAGGGTGGATCTACACGTGAAGCCAAGCGCGTCTGCCTCTCTTGTGAGGTTCGCCAAGAGTGCCTCGAATACGCCCTCGCTCATGATGAGCGTTTTGGCATCTGGGGCGGACTCTCTGAGCGTGAGCGTCGTCGCCTCAAGCGACGTCCTGCTTAACTCACGATTTATATCCGCACACCACGCGATAAGTTTCCTTTATGAGTACACAACGCGTTACTGCGATTCTCGTTGTCCATGACGGAGCAACGTGGTTGCCAGAGGTTGTAACTTCTCTTGCAACACAGACTCGTAGCGCAGATCGCATCGTTGCAGTTGATACCGGATCTGTTGATGCATCGGCCAAGTTACTTAAAGGCGCGCGCATCCCAACTATTTCACTTGATCGCGAAATAGGTTTTGGTGAAGCAATCTCTTTTGTAGTGGGTCAGCTTCCACCAACAACAGATCCACTCAATGAATGGATTTGGGTTCTACACGATGATTGTGCACTTGCTAAAGATGCACTTGAAAATCTCTTAGTGGCAGTCACAGAACGCCCCAATGTTGCAATGGCTGGACCGAAGCTACTTGGTTGGCACGACAGAACACATCTACTTGAAGTTGGAATCAGCTTAGCTACCAATGGCGCTCGCTGGACTGGCCTTGAGCAAGCAGAGTACGACCAAGGCCAGCGTGATGGAATTCATGAAGTCTTAGCGGTTAGCACTGCGGGTGCCCTCATTCGACGCGATGTATATGAAGAACTGGGTGGCTTTGATAAAAACCTAGAGCTCTTCCGTGACGATGTTGATTTTGGATGGCGCGCACGTGTAGCTGGCCACTCCGTGATTATCGTTCCAGATGCCGTCGCCTATCACGCACAAGCGGCAGCATCTGAGCGTCGTACCGTCGATGTGAAGGGAGCGCTCCTACACAGACCTTTACTTCTTGATCGCCGAAATGCTGCGTATGTCTTATTGGCTAACGCCAGCATGTGGGCTCTGCCGATGCTGTCATTGCAACTTCTTGCTGGGGCGCTATTTCGTTCAGTGGGTTATCTCTTTGCAAAACTTCCTGGTTATGCCAGCGATGAGATATTGGCAATCCTTACTCTCATTGTTCGTCCCACGGAACTTATTGCCGCCAGAAGAAGTCGCAAGAAGATTAGATTAATCTCTAGTGCTGCAGTCAAACCATTTATCCCTTCACGTTTTCAGCAGATTCGCAGTTCACTAGCGCGTGCCGTCGATGCAATTCGTGAACGTGTAATTCCAGATCGCGAAGAAACTGTAGCTACGAGCGCCTTAGAGATTAATGAAGATGAAGATTTGTTAACTCCTTCAGGTCAACGTTCATGGCTACTTCTCTTTTCTCGTCCGATTATTGCTATGGCTTCGGCGCTTGTAGTGATTACACTGTTATGGAGCCGTAATCGCCTCGGAGCAATCTCGGGTGGTGCTTTAGCGATGGCGCCAGAGAGCGCGCAAGATCTCTTTAAGCTCTACATTGCAAGTTGGCATGACATTGGCATGGGAAGTGGGCTTTCTACGCCTGTCTGGGTACCGATTGTCGGAGTGGCTTCATTTATCACCTTTGGAAATGTTGCCGCCTTCATCTCACTCTTCTTCCTGCTGGCACCACTTGCCCTTCTCTTCTCAGCGCACCGCTATGTAAAGAGCTTCACCACGAATAGTTGGTTGGCTGCTGGCGCTGCGCTGCTGTATGCGCTTTCTCCAGTTGCGATTTCGGCAGTTAACTCAGGGCGTCTGGGGCTTCTGCTCTTTCTTATCCTGCTGCCGTTTACCTTGCCGCTCTTTAAGAACTGGGTAGATATCCATACATGGACGGTGCGAAGGGTAAGCGCCATCACGCTACTTATCTGGATTCTTTTTGCATTTAATCCATCAGTGATTCTGGTGCTGATAGGAATTGTTACTTATTCAGTTACTCGTGATTTCTTAGCTGCGAATAAGAACTTTAAGGATGCGCTCTTCGTTCAACGCGCTGCTCGTTATGCCACCTTGTTATTCGCGCCATTGCTGCTCTGCGCTCCTGGATCCTTTGCAATGTTCGCGCGACCACAACTTTTGATGAGCGAAATTGGATTTACCGTTGCCGGGGGAGGACCAAACTTGGCAATCATGGGCAATCCCGGTGGACCAGGGTCGCTGCCTTGGTGGTGCATTAGCCCCTTCACTGTTGTTTTGATGGTCACTTACTTCTCATCGACAGCAGCGCGAAGGTTTGCAACGCCTGGAGTTTTTTTCCTATTGAGCGGTGCGCTTGTCTCCGCACTCGTAATCTCTGGAAACGGATCTTCCTCTACAACTCGCGCAAGTGCTGGAATTTTTCTCGCGGTTGCAACACTCTTTGCAATTGCAGCAGCAGTCATCATGTTCGACAAGATTAAATCTCGTCTCGAGCAATCACATATAAATTACCGACATATCTCAATCGCCTTGGTGCTTTTGCTGACCGCTGGCTACACAGCAACTTCAACATTCTGGCTAGCAACAGCTGGATCTGATTCTCCGGTTCGCACAACTCAAACAGAGATTCTCCCGGCCTTCTTAGCTATTGAGAAAGGCGCCAAGACTGTAGTTATTCGCCCTTATCGTCAGAAGGGCGAAGAGACGCTTTCGTATTACATCTCGCGCGGCCGCGAAGTAACTTTAGGCGAACCAGATATTGCGCCAAAAGATACGGCAATCATCTCGCGCGCTATTGAAGGTTTAGTAGATAACACTGGAGTCACCTCGAGCAATATTCTCTCCATTTATGGCATTAAGTACGTCTTCCTGAAAAATCCTGTGAGCCAAGATGTCGTTCAAACGATTGACGGTTTAGGTGGATTCAGCAGAACTTCAGCAACGGATGCTGGAATTGTCTGGAAAGTTCTTAAAGATACTGGACGAATTAAGTTCACTAATTACTCCGGCCGTGAATATGTACTTGAATCCAAAGGTGTACGCACCTTTGTGCCAGCCCCCGGAACGCTCACTCTTGCTGAAACATATAGCGATGCCTGGCAGGTTTTCCAAAATGGCTATCGCCTGGCCAAGGTTGAAGATGCAAATGGGCTACCAAAATTTGAAGTGACTGAAGTTGGAGAGGTCTCCATTATTCACGATGGACGAGCCCGCCGCGCTTGGATTTCATTCTTCATTATTGCCCTAGTAACTCTTGTGGTTCTAGCGCTTCCTGGTGGCCGCCGTAGAGCTGAGATTTCCGATAAGGAGATCGCATGAGAAACCAAAGAACCTTAATTCTTGTCATTGCGGTTACTGCAGTGATGTTCCTGAGTAACATCTTGAATTTCACTGTTTCTACCAGCCGCTTTAATGAGTCATATCCGGCGGTTGTCTGTCCACCAAATACCAGCGGCCTGAGCACAGCTATCTCATTGACGTCACCAAATACCCTCGCTCGCAAGACGGGTACTGCTTCGATGAAGTCGTCTGAGGTCGGATTTAGGCGATATGCAGTCGCTGCGCAATCTGCAGTAATTGAATCCGGAAAAGTAACTCCAGTTGTTTGGCAAGTTCGTAAGGGTGTCTGGGCGGGTGCAATTGCATGTAGCGCACCTGCTTCGTCTCAGTGGTTTATTGGCGCTTCAGCAGATATCACCGCGAAAGGTTCGCTCCATATCGTCAATAGTGGTTTAGGCCGCGCGCTCGTTGAAGTAACTGTCTTTACCGAAAATGGTGAATTAGCTCCACGCACGGTTTCAATCAGAGCGAACTCCTATACCTCGCTTTCTTTGGCATCGTTAGCGCCTGGTTCGAAGAAGATTGCAATTTATCTTCTTCCACGTGCTGGCCGAATCAACGGCTTCCTTATTGATGAACGCGGTAAGGGACTTACCTCCCTTGGTGGCGACTTGATTAACCCAACGCAAGCGACCACCACAAAGCTACAAATCCCGGCAATTCCACAACAAGTTGGGCGCGGTGGAACTACGCCTCACACGTTGCGACTTCTCGTACCGGGCGATGTTGATGCGCGAATTTCAGCAGAGATTAGATCCACTGATGGAACCTTTGCACCAGTAGGAATTACTGATCGCGTGATTGCTCATAAGAAGGTGATTGAGCTTCCTATGGATATCACAATGGCCGCCGGTAAGTTCGCGCTCCATATCTCTTCAGATCAGCCGATTCTAGGTTCGGTCTTCTCGCCCACAAATGCGCAAGGTAAACGTGACTTTGTCTGGAGTACAGCAGCAGAGGATTTAACTGAATTCACGATGGCAACGACGGGGCTCGCCCCAATTTTGGTCTTCACTGGCCGTGATGTTCGAGTTACCTTGGGGCTGACCTTTACTAATGGCAAGAGCAAGTCAGTCAAGATTGCTCGAGAAGACATTGCAACTTTTAAGGTGCCAGATTCCGTTCGCTCGATTGCCTTTACTGGAATATCAAGGGGAACTTCAGGAGCTGCGCTTATTGCATCAAAGAGTGGTTATGGTTACTTGCCACTCAATCCTGGTAGCCAACTGACCAAATCTTCAGTACCCGCATCAAATATTCGCGTGCTCAATCCATAACTTTTCACACTGAGACCACTAATCTATTTACATGGTTCCACAGTCTCGTCATGGTCGCGTCTGCTCTCGCGTCTCTTGCCGCGCCGTCGCAACCATGACCCTTACCTATATCTATGCTGATTCAACGGCGGTGCTAGGACCTCTTGCAACTTTTGCCGAACCACACTCTTATGATCTTTGCGATAAGCACTCGGCTCGATTAACAGTTCCTAAAGGTTGGGAAGTAATTCGCCATGTTGCAGAAATGGATGCCGCAGGACCAAGCGATGACGATCTCATGGCGATTGCAGATGCAGTGCGTGAGGCGGCTTCGGCGCATCTTCAACCTGCACAGTCAGAAGTTGCTCAAGTAGCTCACTCCAGCGTTGGTCGCCGCGGACACTTAAGAGCAGTTCCTTCCTAATTTCGCATTTCATCCCAATTCTCTTTACGATACTTATATGAGTTCTTCAATATTTAAGGCTTACGATATTCGCGGTCTTGTCGATAAAGAGCTCACCCCAGATTTTGCCTTTGCAACGGGAGTAGCAGTTGCTCGTTTTTTGGAACAAGAGCGTGAACCAGGCACAGTCGTAATCGGTGAAGATATGCGACCATCGTCACCGACGCTGGCAACCGCTTTCGCCGCAGGAGTTACTTCACAAGGTTTAGATGTCATCCGCATCGGTTTAGCGTCAACAGATATGTTGTATTTCGCCTCTGGAAAACTCAACCTTCCGGGAGCAATGTTTACCGCGAGCCACAATCCTGCTGAATACAACGGGATCAAGCTCTGCCTAAGCGGTGCACGGCCAATTGGCAAAGAGTCAGGCTTAGTCGTCATTGAAAGCTATGTTCGAGATGGCGCACCTATGGCGATGCGTAACGTCGGAGTTGAAAAGCAACAATCCATGTTGACTGACTATGTCGATCACTTACTGACGCTGGTAGATGTCTCAGCAATTCGACCTTTGAAGATAGTCATTGACGCCGGCAATGGAATGGGCGGATACACAGCCCCTGCAGTCTTTGAACGGCTTAACGCAGAGGTCGTGGAACTCTATTTTGAACTCGATGGTACTTTTCCAAATCACGAAGCCAATCCCATCGAACCAGCAAATTTAGTTGATCTGCAGAAAGCGGTGAAGAAACATAAAGCTGATATCGGGCTTGCCTTTGATGGCGATGCTGACCGCTGCTTCCTAGTTGATGAAAAGGGTGCGCTCGTAAACCCTTCTGCTCTGACGGCTCTCATCGCGACTCGCGAACTTGCTAAGAACCCAAGCGCATCAATTATCTATAACTTAATCTCATCAAGGGCCGTAAGAGAAGTCGTTGAAGAAAATGGCGGCACAGCTATTCGTTCTCGCGTTGGACATTCCTACATTAAGAAGTTGATGGCTGAAACAAATGCAGTATTTGGTGGTGAGCATTCAGGTCACTTCTATTTCCGTGATTTCTGGCGAGCAGATTCTGGAATGTTGGCAGCGCTTCATGCGATTGCAGCGCTTGGAGATAGTAAGACAACCCTCTCTGATTTGCTCAAGACTTTTAATCGTTATCACTCAAGCGGTGAAGTTAATTCAACCGTTAAGGACGTAAAGGCCGCCATGGATCAGATTGAAAAAATCTATGGGAAGAAAGATGGCGTTGAAGTTGATTACCTCGATGGATTGACTATCAGCCACGCCGATTGGTGGTTCAATCTCAGAGCCTCAAATACTGAGCCGCTCCTTCGACTCAACGTCGAGGCTTCAGCGAAGTCCCGCATGGAATCTGTGCGGGATGATGTACTTAACACCATCCGTAGTTAAGGCTAAATGACGCTTTTTTGCTGCGTCCACTAACCTATACACCTAGCCGACTAGCACAGTAGGGCCCTACGCCGAAGGTCAAGCGAACAAACAGCCGTTTATCTAGGGAGATATATCTAAATGACACCTGTCACAACTATTCCAAAGCACGATATTGCAGATGCATCACTTGCTGAAGCTGGCCGCAAGAAGATTGAATGGGCAGAACGCAACATGCCTGTCCTTGCACAGATCCGCGAACGCTTCGAGAAGTCACAACCATTTACTGGTGTGCGTATCGCAGCATGTATGCACGTCACCACTGAGACCGCGAACTTGATGCGCGTTCTTAAAGCAGGCGGTGCAGAGATCGCACTCTGTGCTTCGAACCCACTTTCAACACAAGACGACACAGCAGCAGCGCTTGTTCACGAATATGGCATTTCAGTATTCGCTCGCAACGCAGTTGACCGTGATGGTTACTACGCGCACATCAATGCTGCGCTAGATATCAATCCACACCAAGTATTTGATGATGGTTGCGACCTAGTCAATACGCTTCACACTACACGCAAAGAACTTCTTCCGAACATCTCAGGTGGCTGCGAAGAGACCACAACTGGTGTAATTCGTCTTAACCAGATGGCAAAAGATGGCGCACTTACATTTCCAATGATCGCTGTCAATGACACCGATACAAAGCACATGTTCGACAACCGTTACGGAACAGGGCAATCGACTCTTGATGCTGTCTTCCGTGCAACTAACTTCCTTCTTGCTGGACGCATCGTCGTCGTTGCGGGATTTGGTTACTGCGGTAAGGGTGTTGCCGAGCGCGCTAAGGGCATGGGCGCTGATGTGATCGTTACAGAAATTGATCCAACTAAGGCGCTTGATGCCATGATGCAAGGATTCCGCGTTATGCCAATGGTCGAAGCTGCAAAGGTTGGCGACGTATTTATCACCGTCACCGGAAACCGCGATGTACTTCGTGACGAGCATTTTGCAGTCATGAAGGATGGCGCAATTATGGCTAACTCAGGCCACTTCGATATTGAAATCGATGTTGCTTGGCTTGAGCAAAACTCAGTGAAGAAGAATGAAAAGATGCGCCACCAGACTGATGAATATGTCATGAAGGACGGGCGTCGACTACTTCTCCTTGCAGAAGGACGTCTTGTAAACCTTGGAGCTGCAGAAGGACACCCAGCATCAGTTATGGATATGTCATTCTCGGATCAGGCACTTACCGCTGAATACCTTGTTAAGGAAGCGAAGAATCTTCCTGCTGGCGTTCACGAAGTTCCTACCTATATCGATAAGGAAGTTGCTTCACTCAAGCTCAAGTCAATGGGTGGACGCATCGATGTATTAACACCGGCTCAAGATATGTACCTCAACTCTTGGGAGCACGGTTCATAAATGGCACTGGTTATGGTCGTCGATGACGATCAAGACCTTGCAGAAATGCTCGGAATTGTTTTAACAAGTTCGGGTTTCGATGTAGATCTTGTCAGTCGAGGAGATGAGGCGCTGGAGGTATTTAGAAATAATCCTCCAGACCTCGTCTTGCTCGATGTGATGTTGCCAGGGATAGATGGCATTGAAGTCTGCAGATTGATTAGACAAGAATCTATGGTTCCTATTGTCATGTTGAGCGCAAAGGGTGAGACGCAAGATATTGTCCGCGGCCTTGAAGCTGGCGCTGATGATTACATGCAAAAACCTTTCCGCGATAAGGCTGAGTTAATCGCACGTATTCGAACTCGACTGCGCCGCACTAACGCAGACGTCACAGGCTTACTGACAATTGGCGATCTCAGCATTGATGTGACTGCGCACGAGGTTCATCGCGGTGCAACATTGATTCAACTTACTCGCCTTGAGTTCGACTTATTGGTAGCTCTTGCAAAAGATCCAGGCAGAGTATTTACACGCGATGCGCTCTTGAGCGAAGTTTGGGGATATCGCCACAGCACAGATACCCGCTTAGTAAATGTTCACGTGCAACGTCTACGTTCTAAGGTCGAACACGATCCAGAGCACCCTGAAATTGTTATGACTGTGCGCGGAGTTGGTTACAAGGCGGGCGGCCCAGCGTAAAGGGCGCATTCACCATGAGGGGAATTCGAAAGACTCTGGCGCAATCACTTGCGACCAAAGTTATCCTTTCAACAATTCTTCTCTCACTAGGCGTCGTTAGCCTCACAGGTTCAGCCCTTAACTCACGTTTATCTGACGGTATTCGATCCGTAAGCTTAGATTCAGCGCTGACAGAAGCTCGCTTTACCTTCTTTAATGCGCAGTATCAATTGATTCTTTCTCAGGGCAAGAGCGTCGAAGAGCGCAAACAGGTAATTGCAGGTTTGGTTGTTGAAGCAACAACTCAGGATGTGAATGAAGATAGTCGCGACATCATTCTTCTCAAGTTTCCAACAGAGAAGAACACGCAAGTTTCCTATGAAATGGCTTCGGCGCTAGTCGACCCAAAATCTGTTCCAGAGTCACTGCGCGAGAGGGTAAGAGCCTCCAAAGAAGCACAGTACGAATATGCCCAAAATCGTTATCTCAATTCTCTTACTTCTGATGCGCTCTTTGTCGGAGAGCCCATCAAAATACCTGGTGGGGGAATGTATGAAATGTATGTTGTCTTCACTCTCAATACTCAAGCTGAAACTCTTACCCTTATTCGAAACTCGCTGATCTTTACCGGGTTCGCACTTATCTTGCTCATCGGACTTATTACTTGGCTCGTGGTACGACAAGTTGTGCGACCAGTACGTGATGCAGCTCGCGTTGCTACTCGATTTACCGATGGTGACTTTAGCCAGCGCATGAAAGTAGAGTCGCAAGATGAGATGGCAACGCTGGCTCAGTCCTATAACGAGATGGCCCAATCAATCGAACAACAGATTTCACGTCTTGAAAACTTATCGCGCGTTCAACAGAGATTTGTATCGGACGTTTCTCACGAACTTCGTACGCCCCTTACTACTCTGCGCATGGCCTCTGAAGTTATCTACAACCAGCGCACCACATTCGACCCTGTCGTCGCACGCAGCTCAGAGCTTCTTGCCGCACAGATTGATCGCTTCGAAAGGTTGCTGGAGGATCTCCTTGAGGTAAGTCGCTTTGATGCAGAAGTTGCAGTGCTGGAGCCAGTCGATTTTGATGTTGTGAGCTTGGTAAAACGGTGCGTTGCAGATTTTGAGTTAGGTGAAGTTCCAACAGATTCTGGTATTCGCATCGAATCGCAATCACCATCTGTGCAGATAAAGGCCGATATTCGCCGAGTAGAGCGCATTTTGCGCAACCTGCTCTCAAATGCGCTCGACCATGCCGATGGTAAAGAAATTGTTGTGACCATCCTCGCCACAGAGACTGAGATAGCAATTGGTGTCCGTGACTTTGGTCCAGGACTTGAGCCATCTGCGCTCATTCGAGTCTTCGATAGATTCTGGCGCGCTGATCCCTCTCGTGCACGTATTCGTGGAGGTACCGGACTCGGGCTCTCTATCTCTCTGGAAGATGCTCGTCTACATAACGGCGAACTCGATGCTTGGGGCCGGCCAGGCAAAGGTGCGCACTTTGTTCTTACCTTGCCACGCGTTGCTGGTGAACAGATTCAATCAAGACCAATCAAGGTGACTCCATTAGATTTCCACGAGGAGAATTTCTACCTCTAACTTATTGGCTTGAACAATGAAGAATGCGCGCCATGAAGAGCATTCGCGCACTGCAAGAAATTATCTTTCCGGGTCGCTGTTTAGGATGTGGGCAACTTGGGCTTGAGATCTGTTCACTGTGTCGCAAGAACTGGCATCCACATATCTATCGCCAATGGTCGCAATATCTGCCAACTTTTCCAATCTATTCAGCAGTTTCATATTCACCAATTGCAGGGAAAGTTTTACTTGCAGCAAAAGAAAATAGTCTGGCGGTTGCCGACGAACTTATTTATAAAGCGCTCTTTCATTCCTTGACCTATTCGAGGAAAGAGATTGGCGGAGATTTTTTAATTCCAATACCTTCACGCCGATCAGTTGCTCGTTCACGTGGTCGTCAATTCATTGCAGCGCTTACAAGACAACTCAGCACAGAGTCAGGGCTACCTACTTATGAAAATTTAGAACATATACGCCGGGTCCGTGATCAATCCTCGCTCGATGCGAAATCAAGATTTCATAATTTAGATGGCTCCATGAAATCCCTGAGTTTTCTGAGTGGAAGAGCCATCATTATTGACGACCTCGTCACAACGGGGGCCACCCTTCAGGAAGCCGTGCGGGCCCTTCGGGATAGGGGAATTGAGGTGGCTGCTGCTGTAACTGCCTGCGTTGCAGAACCCCTACGATAAGACCCTCATTACGGGTATATGCGGAAGGTAGTTGCAATGGCTTCAGTTCTTGATCGACTCATGCGCGCTGGCGAAGGCAAGATCCTTCGCGATCTCAGCAAGATCGTCGACAAGGTCAACGGATTTGAACCCAACATTTCATCTCTCTCAGATGACCAATTGCGCGCCAAGACAGATGAATTCAAATCTCGCTTTGCCCAGGGCCAGACGCTCGATGTTTTACTTCCTGAAGCTTTTGCTGTCGTTCGCGAAGCCGCAAAGCGCACACTTGGTCAGCGCCACTATGACGTTCAGATTATGGGTGGAGCAGCACTCCACAAGGGCAACATTGCCGAAATGCGTACCGGTGAAGGAAAGACGCTTGTAGCGACCCTTCCTTCTTATCTCAATGCGTTGGCTGGTCGCGGCGTACACGTTGTAACAGTCAATGATTATTTGGCAGAACGCGATAGCGAGTGGATGGGTCGTATCCATCGCTTCCTTGGACTTTCTGTCGGAGTAATTCTCAACAGCATGACCCCTGCTGAGCGCCGCGCTGCGTACCTTTCTGACATCACTTACGGCACAAATAATGAATTTGGTTTCGATTACCTCCGCGACAATATGGCTTGGTCTATCGAAGATTGTGTTCAGCGCGATCACTACTTTGCAGTTGTCGACGAAGTTGACTCTATTCTGATTGATGAGGCTCGTACTCCTCTAATTATCAGCGGCCCGGCTGATAAAGCCACCAAGTGGTATGAAGAATTTGCAAATATCGCCACCAAGTTACAGCGCGATGTTCACTATGAAGTAGATGAAAAGAAGAAGACCATCGGAATTCTCGAAGATGGCGTCACCAAGGTAGAAGAACTTCTCAAAATTGAGAACCTCTACGAAGCCGCCAACACCACTCTTATCGGCTATCTCAATAATTCAGTCCGCGCGAAAGAGCTCTTTAAGCGCGATAAAGATTATGTAGTGATGAACGGTGAGCTCTTGATCGTTGACGAACACACCGGCCGTATGCTGGCTGGACGTCGTTACAGCGAAGGTCTACACCAAGCGCTAGAAGCGAAAGAGCGCATTGAGATTAAGGATGAGAACCAGACGCTGGCAACCATCACCTTGCAGAACTACTTCCGCCTCTACGAAACCATCTCAGGTATGACTGGTACCGCAATGACAGAGGCTTCAGAATTCCACCAAATCTACAAACTTGGCGTTGTTCCGATTCCTACCAATCGAGATATGCAGCGCATTGATCAACCAGATCTGGTCTACAAATCAGAGGCTGGAAAGTTTGCAGCTGTAACGCGCGATATCGTCGAACGCCATCGTAAGGGACAACCAGTGTTGGTCGGTACTGTCAGCGTAGAAAAATCTGAAGAGCTTTCTGCATTCCTTAAGAAGGCTGGCGTTCCACACGAAGTTTTGAACGCTAAGCACCACGAACGCGAAGCGGCAATCGTTGCTCGCGCAGGTACAAAGGGCGCTGTCACTGTTGCTACCAACATGGCTGGCCGTGGTACTGACATCATGCTGGGCGGAAACCCAGAATTCATGGCTGACTTCGAACTCCAGCGCCGTGGAATTTCTCCAGTTGATAACGCAGCTGAATATGAAGCTGCCTGGCCTGCAGAGATTGCAAAGCAGAAGGAAGCAATCGCTAAAGAGCATGAAGAAGTAGTTTCACTCGGTGGCCTCTACGTTCTTGGCACTGAACGCCACGAGTCACGCCGTATCGATAATCAGCTGCGCGGTCGCTCTGGTCGTCAAGGCGATCCAGGTGAATCACGTTTCTATCTCTCGTTGCAAGATGATTTGATGCGCCGCTTTAATTCAGGAATTGTTGAGCGCGTTCTATCTGCGGCAGGCTTGCCTGAAGATGAACCTATTGAATCCAAGATGGTCTCTAACGCTATTCGCTCAGCGCAGACACAAGTTGAAGCGCAGAACTTCGAGATTCGTAAGAACGTACTTAAGTATGACGATGTCATGAATCGCCAGCGCGAAGTTATCTACGGCGAACGCCGCTTAGTTCTAGAAGGTAAAGATCTTGGCGAACAAGTAGGCGACTTTGTCGCAGATACTCTCTCTGCCTACGTCCACGCAGCAGCAGAGCAAGGTTATGCCGAAGATTGGGATCTCGAGAAGTTGTGGACTGCTCTCAAGCTCATCTACCCAATCTCATTTACTCCAGAAGAGTTGATTGCAGAAGTTGGCTCAAAGGATGCTCTCGATGTTGACTATCTTGAGTCAAAGATTCTTGAAGATGCCGAAAAGGCATATAAGAAGCGCGAAGAAGAACTAGGCGCGGATGTATTGCGCGAGCTCGAACGACGCGTATTGCTCTCTGTGCTTGATCGTAAATGGCGTGAGCACCTCTACGAGATGGATTATCTGCAAGAAGGAATTGGTCTGCGCGCGATGGCGCAACGTGATCCGCTTGTTGAATATCAACGTGAAGGTTATGAACTCTTCGCCGCAATGATGGATGCCATCAAGGAAGAACTCGCCAGCTTGGTCTTCAACGTGCAGGTAACGATTGAAGGCGACGGCAGTGGCATTAAGGCGCAAGGCGTCGACGAGAAGCCTGCGCAGAGCCAACCACTTCGTTATTCAGCAGCCGATGAAAACGGTGTTGTAACAACCGGGGATGTCTCGCGCAATAGCCAATGCCCATGCGGTTCTGGAAAGAAATACAAGCGCTGCCACGGCGCTGCTTAATTTTCTTTACAACAAGTGCAGGGCGGTACATAGCCAGCGTCCGTCTACGCCTTCAAAGCGAATGACTGCAGACCGGTAGCGCGCTCCAAATCGGATGACAACTGTTGATTCACAGATTCCATCAAATGGCTCTGATTGATGAATACTTTTGATCTTTCCGATTTCTCTCTGAGTTCCAGCAGCTTTCAGTAACTCCATATAGATCACGCGATGACACCAGCGAATAAGTTGTGCTGGCTGCCGTCTTCCGCCCCACACTTCGACAACGCTGACAATGAATTTCATGGTCCAGGCATGCAGTTCAGGCAATTCTGATGCTGAAGTTGGTATCGGCATCTCATCAGGCTCAAGATCTTCGCCGAAGGTTGATGGAACGAGATAGAGCTTTGCCTGCTGCGCTGGCACTTCTCGCAAGGGTGGCGCAAAGATTTCGAGTACTGGGTGTTCCCAAAGCGCCCGATCTTCGGTACTGGATACCAGTTGCAAAAATGAGCGCTGATTTTCAATCAAGGTATGAGTTGTATCTGTAGTCATGGCGCGATGCTTCTGCCTTATGATCAGATTCAAATCAGCCACAAGTATGGGTGGTACTCATACTTAACTCCTACTGTGGAGAAGAACCTCTAGAAAAACTCGGCTCACTTTTACCGTGCGCCCATGGCCGTGAAGAAGAAATCTCAAACTCGTCTCTATCTCTCAATCGCTCTCTGTCTTGGAGCCTTACTCGCCTCATATCTCATGACGCGAGCTGCAAATACGCATCAGAGTTATTGGGTGGTCCTGCGCCCAATAGCCGCAGGCACTCAGATTGGAGCCAGCGATCTGGGTTACCAATCTGTTGTCCTAGGGGCAGCGGCGAAGAACTACCTAGCAGCTTCAACCAATCCCATCGGGTCGATTACACGCCGGCGCTTAGTCGCTGGCGAATTGCTGCAGGGTAGTTCGCTCACCGATGATGCACGAGCACTTACTCATCAAGAGATTTCATTGAGCGTCAGAGCGGTAGATATACCAATTGATGTGGCAGTGGGCGAGCTAGTTTCGCTCTATCAACTTCATGATGTTCGTGAAGTAAATGCAACTATTGCTCCAGAATTCATCGTCGGGAGCGCCTTCGTCACTTCTATTGATCGCAAGGGAAGTAATTTTGGTGGAGAAGTGGCGCTCGGTCTTGCACTTGATCGATCAGATATTGCAACGGTCTTATCCGCATCCACTAGTGGCCGTTTAGTGGTTGTACGAGCCCGTGGCTGAAGTTCTTAACTCCGCAATCACCGGAATCCGCGATCCAGAACGCGAAGGATTCATTGCAAGCACTCTATTTTCACAAGGCTGGAATATCACTTTACGAGCACTAAATTTCGATGAGATTTGGAATCTCTGTAGCGCAGATGCCCATGAGAAGGCAACAATCATTCTGGCAACTGACTTAGAAGGTCTGACTCCAATCTCTCTCGCAGAGTTAAAGTCACGTGGTTATCCAGTCTTTCTCTTCTCGTCCACAGATTCCGTGCCAGCTTCATTTCTGGGTGCCCAAGAATTTCCTGCCACGGCGCTCGAACTCATTTCGATGATGCGTGGATCGCTACGTGCACCGATGATCAGAACGCAATCACAGAGCGCTCCCATTAGAGCACGCACCTTAGCAATCGCTGCATCAGCAAGTTCTTCGGGCTGCACTTTGACTGCAATAAATCTCGCCACAGAGTTGAGTGTGATGGGCAAGAGAACTCTCTTAGTCGATGCGCATGCTCAAGCCCCTGCAATTTCATCACTCCTTGGCCAGCGAGGTTTACGTGCCAGCGCTCGACATCCGCAGATTTCAGAAAACCTCTGGGGTATGGAGATATCGCAAGCACATCTAGAAAGCGATATGGGGCAACTACATATCGCTCGCTCCGAATACGACTTTATCGTTATCGATCTTGGCGTACTTCGAAATATCGCAGAACAATTGACAGGAAAAAGATGGGAGAGTGAAGCATTTATCTGGAGCTCCACCTTTGCCGATGAGCTGTGGCTTCTTTCGAAAAGTGATCAACTTTCTCTTGAGCGTTTACGAGAAGTACTTCGAGAGCTGGCACAGAATTCGATAAAGCCAGAGATAGTCTGTGTCCAGAGCATGCGCACCCCCGGAAAGAAGAACTCTCCACTTGATCAGTCGTTTGCTCAGAGTACGAACGTGATCAAGCCAGCACGTGTTATTAGCCTGCCGATTGATGCACGTAACGCTACGCGCGCTGAAAGTGAGCGCAGTAGCCTCTACGAAGTAAATGAACGTAGCCATCTGCGCCGTACCATCACGGAAATTGCAGGTCAGCTCAACTCTTAAATTCTTATAGGCTTAGCACATGCGTGGATATGCGGCTATGACAGCCCAAGAAGTCTCTGACTTTGCGAGCTCTCAAACTCTTGAAGTTTCAGATATCTATGCACCAACTTCAAGTTTCCTAGCAGCACACCCAGATCTTGATGAAGAAGAAATTGAATTTACCTTATCCATGGTGGCCGCAGAAGACGCGCTAGAGTTGAAAAGTGATGGATCAGGTGCGGCGTGCGTACTGGCCTTTGAAATTCCGCAGCAACTGATCTCCGAAAGCCATGAAATGTCGGTTTCGCTCTCTGGCTCACTATCCTGGAACGATCTGCAATGTCTCTTTGAGGTATCTAATGATGGTGAAGAGCTGACGTGGTTTGCCACCCAAGAGATTTCGCAGAATTTATCTACTTGGTTGAAGCAGGCATAAATGGCCGCCATTGAAGATTACGTGCAAGGTAGAAGCCCTCTTACATCTGAGAAGATTCACCGCTTACGCGAATTGATTGCGGATTGGCAGCTGCTCTCAGATTTATCTTTCGCAGATCTCATCTTGTGGGTTCCGCTACGAAAAGATTTCAAAAGCTGGCCAACTGGTTATGTTGCAGTTGCGCACATTCGCCCGACAACAGCGGCCACTCTCTTTCCACTCGATGTGATTGGCGATGAGATTTCATATGGCAAGCGTCCCCACATTGATCAAGCGCTTTCAACTGCAGAAATCGTTCGCGATACCCAGCCAGAACAGATGGGGGAGTTCCTTGTAAAGGAAGAGACCATTCCCGTTATGTTCGATGGCCATGTCATCGGTGTAATTTCGCGCCATCGAAATGCAGATTTAATGCGTCAACCATCTCGCCTCGAGCTCAACTATCGCGAGATTGCACACAAGCTCTATCGCATGATTTCTGAAGGAACATTTCCTTACCCAGATGCCGGTTCTCTCTTTGATCCGGCTCCTCGCGTAGGTGACGGACTTATTCGACTTGATGTCAATGGAGTTGTGTCTTATGCCAGCCCTAATGCTCGCTCTGCCTTTAGCCGTCTTGGGTGGATGAGTGAAGTAGAAGGACATAATTTAGGTGAAGTCGCTCAATCACTTGCTCGCGTAAAGCCTGATGCACAAGAAGAATCAATCGCTATGGGGCTTACTGGAAAGGCGTTGAAGCGAGTAGAGATAGAGAATCCAGGCGGAACTATTGATTTCACGGTGCTGCCGTTGCTACAAGCAACAGATCGCGTTGGTGCCATTGTTCTCCTTAACAATGTCACCGAGCTACGCCGCCGCGAACGTGAGTTGGTGACAAAAGATGCAACCATCCGAGAAATCCATCACCGTGTAAAGAACAACCTACAGACTGTTTCTGCGCTTTTGCGTTTACAAGCCCGTCGCATTGAAGATCCAGGTGCAAGCGCTGCGCTCAATGAAGCTGTACGTCGCATCGCATCAATTGCTTTGGTCCACGAGACCCTTTCAAGTAGTCGAGACTCATCCGTTGACTTTGATGATGTCCTAGATAACCTGGTCTCGCATGCCCTTGAGCTCAGCCCACGTATGGGCGAGCTTCATATCGATCGCACCGGCACAATCGGTTCGCTTGAACCGCGCATCGCAACTCCGCTAGCGCTTGTTGTGACAGAACTTATCCATAACGCGCTAGAGCACGGTTTAGCTGAAGAAGGTTCAGCGCTTGGGATTCATGCCACCCTCAGTGGTCGAGAGATGGCTGTAACAATCAGCGATGACGGCGTGGGTTTTCCTGCCGGTTTTGATATTGCAACTTCACCAAATCTTGGCCTGCAGATTGTGCGCACTCTGACTGAGAATGAGCTATGTGGTGAGTTGCAGTTAATTACTGATGATCAGCAGACCAGGGCGATTTTAACTTTCCCGATTTAGTGTAGGTTTTTAAGAGTTTGCTTGATCCGCAAGGCGGGCGCGGTTACGAGCAGCGCGACGCTTCAAGGCGCGACGTTCATCTTCTGAGAGACCGCCCCAGACTCCGGCATCTTGGCCCGATTCCAAAGCCCATGCCAAGCATGGCTCTTTGACGATGCAGCGGTTACAGACCTTCTTCGCCTCTTCAATCTGGGTGATGGCAGGGCCGGTATTGCCCACAGGGAAGAAAAGCTCAGGATCTTCTTCGCGGCAGGCCGACTGATGTCTCCAATCCATGGCTTCCTCCCTCCTGTAATCGAGTGTGGTGCTGCGTAAAGAACGCGCACAAGAGGGTAATTCTCCCTGTAACTCTCAAGTTAAACAAGAAGGTACGAGAAAAGATTTCATTAATCAGGGTGATTTGTATCCCTTTGGAGAATTAATCATTTGAAATCAGTGGTGCCCCCGACAGGAATCGAACCTGTGCACCTGCCTCCGGAGGGCAGTGCTCTATCCCCTGAGCTACGGGGGCGCAGGTAGAAGAGTAGGTTATCTGACTATGAGTACCTCCGAGAAAGCTTTTTTTGCGACAGGTTGTTTCTGGGGCGCCGAGCGTCGCTTCTGGAATATCGATGGAGTAATTGCAACGAGCGTTGGATATATGGGTGGCGCTCGCCCCAACCCGAGCTATGAACAAGTCTGCACCGGAGTCACAGGACATGCTGAGACTGTTGAAGTTGATTTTGATCCAACAAAAGTTTCTTATCGTCGCTTGCTCGAAGAGTTTTGGGTAATGCATGATCCAACCTCGCTCAATCGACAAGGTGGAGATATAGGCACTCAATACCGCAGCGCAATCTTTACAACGACTGCGGCACAGCAGCTACAGGCCGAAGCAACTCGCGATGTCTATCAAGCAGTCCTGACACGCGAAGGTATCGGCCAGATTGTCACTGAAATTATCAGCGCCGAAGGGGTTCCTTATTACTTAGCCGAGGAGTATCACCAGAAGTATTTGAAGAAGAACCCCAATGGTTACGACTGCCACTCCAGCACAGGGGTAGCCTTTCCGCAGTTGAGTAACTCTTAACCTAGCGCTCGCCAGCAGTACCAGGCCACCACGCTTCGGTAAGGTCGAAACTTCTCACCTTTCTTTTCTAACGCAGCAGGCGTGATTTCTTCACTGAGTCGATAAATCTTTTCATACCCACGTCTAACCCCAAGATCTCCAGTTGGCCAAATATCTAAGCCTCCCAATTGAAACATCATAAACATGTCGACGGTCCATGGGCCGATTCCCCAAAGACCAGTGAGTTGTTGAAATATCTCTTCATCGCTATCAACTTTATGGAGCTGATTAATCTTTATCTTCTTACTTAACGCGGCATCGGCAAGCCCCTGAATAGTTTTGAATTTAGCCCCTGAAACACCGGCTTCGCGCATATCTTTCTCAGAGATATCGGCGATGCGCATAGGAACAACTCGACCCTTGGCTAGAGCTTTTACTCGGCCATAGATAGTGTCCGCAGCCTTTACGGCAAGTTGCTGCGAAATGACGGATTCAACCAGCGCCTCAAAATGGCTGACCGGCTTTGGGTTTCTGCCGATCGTGCAGAGTGGGTGGGCATCAATGACTTTTGCGATACGCGCATCTCGTGCCGCAAGATCTGCGACGATTCTCTTCATCTGCGAAGTTGTAATCGCCATATTCGCGGTCATGGATAAAGCGTATTCTCGGTGACATACTAAGTCCATGAGCAAGAAGAGCCGCCTAGAACTACAAGCTCTCGCTCTCAGTGAACTCAAAACCCATCGCAGCGAAAAGTGGCGCTCCTTCCCTGAAGATGTCTTACCGCTTCCCGTTGCTGAAATGGACTTTCCTGTAGCCGAACCCATCCGAAGAATTTTGAGAGAGATGGTCGACGCTTCAGATCTTGGCTATCTCGGTCCAATCCCTGAAATCGGTAGAGCATTTAGCGGATTTGCCGAACGTCGCTGGGGTTGGAAGGCAGATGCTGCACAGGTTCGGATCGCAGCCGACGTTGGGGTTGGAATCGTAGAAATTTTAAGAGTAATTACAAATCCTGGTGACAAAGTAATGATTAATTCACCAATCTATCCTAATTTTTATACATGGTGCTCAGAGACTAAGTTGGAGCAAGTAGATGTTCCTTATTCGCAAAGTGGTACCGAAGTTGATGGAAGCCACTGGATTCTTGATTGGGATGGAATTGAGAAGGCTTATGCCTCTGGCATCAAGGCGCATCTAATCAGCAACCCACATAATCCACTCGGTAAGGTCTTTACGCGCCAAGAACTAGCGCGCTTTGCTGATCTTGCTAAGAAGTATGGAGTTTTAGTCTTAAGTGATGAAATCCACGCACCGCTGACATATAACGAGCAATCTTTTACGCCTTTCTTGGCAGTCTCTGATGCGGCACGTGAAGTCGGAATCACGATTACTTCATCGAGCAAGGGCTGGAATATCGCAGGCCTTAAGTGCGCCATTATCATCACTGAAAATGAGCAGCTCCACGAAAAGTTAAAGGCGATTGCGCCGGCAACTCACTATCGTGCTTCACTGCTGGGTGGGTTTGCATCCGTTGCCGCCTTTGAAGAAGGCGAACCTTGGCTCGATGCCCTCATGGTCAACCTTGATTACAATCGAATTTTGGTCGCAGATTTGATTGCAGAGTTAGCCCCTGAGATTGGCTATCTCATTCCGCATTGTTCATACCTGGCATGGCTTGATTTATCGGCACTTAAGTTAGGTGATGACCCAGCTGCTGTACTTGTTGAAAAGGCCAAGGTTGCCTTTGTTCCGGGTATTCGTTTTGGTCAGCAATCATCACAATTTGTGCGACTCAACTTTGCTACCAGCCCTGAAATTATTCGCGAAGCGATAACTCGTATCGCCTCACTGAGGCCTTAACAGGCAAAAGTCTGCAAACTGGAGTATTTTTATACCTATGAAAGCGCTACGTAGACTCATTGCTGCAGTTACTGTGGCGATTCTGGCTTTTCGCGCCGTCGGTTCATTTCTTTCTTGGGTTGAGAAGCAAGATGATTCCAACACTGATGCCTGGATCGACGAAGATGAATTTGAAGATGCTAAATGAGCACTGATTCATACATCCCAGGTACCTGCAATATTGGCCAAGGTGAAATTCGGCGTCGCCAACTAGTTGCTTTGATTGGTGCAGTTCTCAGCGTTTTCACTTTGGCTGGTCTCATCTCAACAAGTGCAGCCCCAGGTGCTCGACTCGGAATCTTTATTCCATTAGCAGTAGCCTCAATAGGTTGGGTGCAGTCGCGTAAGAAATTCTGCTTAGCCTATGGCTTTATGGGCACCTTTAACTTTGGAAAGTTAGGACAGCTCTCAAAAGTTGCTGACAAGAGCGCGCTGGCCGCAGATCGTAAAACTGCGTTTTCAATCTTGGGGCAGTCGCTTTTGCTGGCTGCGATAATCACGCTCATTGTTTATCTGCTCCCTCTCTCCTAAACCCTCTTACATTTTTTTCTGGTTAGTGCCATTGTGTACTTGTGAAAATAATTGTCCATACCCGTCACGCTGAGCTCGCTAGCGACTTTAAAGATATCGCTGAAGAGAAACTACTTTCCATGGAGCGCTTTAGCGTCACAATTGACCGCGTGGAAGTTGAGGTAACCCACGAGGCGAATCCACGTCAAGGAAAGAACTCACACCGTGTCGTGATTACATCTCACGGATCAGGCCCCCTTTTGCGAGCCGAGGCAACTGGCTTCAATGATCTTGCTGCATTCGATTCTGCAATCAAAAACATTGAGCTTCAGATTCGTCGCATCCACGAAAAAACCAAGAGCCATGGGCGCAAGACTCTGCGTACTATGCAAATTGAGGATAGCGATTAATTAACGCTTAGCTTTACCTTTTTGATCAGACTTATGCTCAAATTTTTCAATACTTGATCTTTCTGGCTTTGCAGGGGGAGTAGGCATAGGCCCCAACGCAAGAATCGCAGCATCGCGCATAGTTATCGCCAGCGCGATTGCGTTGCGGCGAGCTGCAGAAGTGGAAGTCTTCTGTTCTGGAGTAATTGCATTGAGCATGGCAGCCCGGGCATCAGCGTTAGCTTTATCAATCGAGTTCTTGAAGATTGCATTGATAACGCGCATTTTAGAATCTCGATCTTTTATAGCCTGCAGATACTCATCGCGATCGAGTTTGTATTGCTCCAGCGGAGATTTGTAGGTGTCAGCGGTCGCAGTGGGAGATGGGGTTGGATCTGCTTGAGCTGGTGCTGATGATGCGAGGGTAAAGAGAAGTAGCGTTGCTGCGGTTAATTCTCGACGCTTCTGCATGGCTAAATAATAGATGCGACGGGGTGTGAATTTTCTGTGAAAGGGCTCATGAGTCCGTGTGCAATGGTGCGTTCTGGTAGCAAACTCACATAGAGCGTGGCAGGGTATAGCCATGAGCCAACTAATCATGATTATTGATGACGAAGCGGGTATGCGCGATCTATTGGGTGATGCGCTGAAATTGGCCGGCTTTGATACTGTCACAGCCGCAGATGCCATGATTGCTCAGACTCTATTGCGAACCACTAAGCCCGATTTGCTCGTCGTAGATATCAATATGCCTCTGATGGATGGCTTTGAATTTATCGAAAGAATTCGCAGTAATGGTGATAACACCCCTGCGCTCATGCTCAGTGCACGTGGAGATCGCGCTGATATCACTAAGGGTCTCACTCTTGGAGCAGATGATTACGTCACAAAGCCATTTGGACTAGAAGAGTTGGTGTTGCGAATTAAGGCAATTCTGCGCCGTTCACAATTTGGCGTAATTACTGCAACAAACTTGAGCTGTGGGCCAATCACATTGGATAGTGACTCTCATCAAGTCACCTTTAATGGTGAAGTTGTTGATTTATCACCAACCGAGTTTCGCCTTCTGCATGTGCTTCTTGAAAGTAAAGGTCGCGTTTTAAGTAAGACCTATCTCTTGGACGAAGTTTGGGGAATCACCTTTGAATCAGAAAGCACTGTTGTAGATACCTACATTTCATACTTGAGAAAGAAGCTCCATCGCGATGGATTTGAAGGAATTAAGACAATTCGAGGAGTTGGATTTCAGCTGCAGCCGGAGAAGCAGTGAAGTTATCTCAAACTTCACGTGTTAGTTTCTTTACCGTATTACTTCTGACCTTTTTTACAGTTGGCATTGGTGGAATTACCGTTAAGCACTCACTTGATGTTGAGGTGCAAAAGGTCGATCAGAGCCTGAGTTTTGTGGCTCTGAGCGCCTACGAGAATCCGGGACAAGCGGTAGGTGCTGCACTCTTTGCCATCGAGCAATCTAACTTAGATGCAACTCTTACCCTGCTCGCGCGTGATGGTTCAGAGACCGTTATTAATGAGTCGACTCTGCGATATCCAGGCGCTCCTTCCCTTGCAGAAGTCGAGAAAGCAGTTCGAAGCCCAATTCGCGTAGATGTTGAGCCACCCTTTCGCATTCGTTCAGTGCCTCTAGAAGGTGGAGATTTCATCATTATCGCTCGCTCTACCAGCGAGATCCATGCCAACTTCATTTCAGATTTACAGTACTTGGCACTAGTTACCGTCATTCTCAACTCATTTGCGGCAGGCTTGCTCTTCCTCTACTTCCGACGTGAGCGCCGTACCGCTGATTCGGCATCTCTTGCTCGCATGCAGGAATTTTTAGGGGATGCCTCTCATGAACTTCGCACGCCACTGACTGTCATTAAGGGTTATGTCGAAATGCTCAGCAAAGATCAGTTAACGGCGCCGGCAGATAAAACTCGCGCCTTTAACCGCGTGGGAAGCGAAATAAGTCGCATGGAAACTCTGATTCAGGATCTACTACTTCTTGCTGAACTCGGTGAGAGTGGTGCTCGCGACATTGAAACCATTGACTTAAGCGAGATTGTCAGCGCACACGGAACCGATTTCACAACGCTGAATCCAGAGCGCAATGTTGGACTGCAGGTAACACCTGGCCTCTATATTGTGGGATCACGCGATTACATTTCGAGGTTCATACAGAATGCCCTTAACAACATCGTGCGCCATACCGATGCACGAGACGCAGTTCGGATAACGCTTGCAAAAAGCGGCAAACATATTGAGTTGATGATTGAAGATGCCGGCCCGGGCCTACCAAATGGCGCCTACCGCGAGGATATTCGCTCGCTCAATAGATTTGATAAATCTCGTTCACGCGAAAATGGTGGCTCCGGTTTAGGTATGAGCATTATGTCGGCCGTTATTGAAAAGCTCGATGGCAAGTTTTCCTTGCGAAAGAGCGAATTAGGCGGACTTGCAATTGTTGCCGAACTGCCAATTGCTTAAACTTTTTTGCGTGTAGCAATCAAGCTAGTTACTGTGGCTGTTCCGATACAAAGAACTATGACGCTCAAGCTCTGAGTAATGGTGATTTCTGGAATATGAATACCCGCAATTTCATGCCAGCCAACGGCATGGCAGGCATGGAAGATGAGCTTTATTCCAATAAAGCCAAGGACAACCGAAAGTCCGCGACCGATATGGATGAGTCTTTCCATCAGTCCACCGATAAGGAAGTAGAGCTGCCTTAGCCCCATGAGAGCAAAGACATTTGCGGTGATGACGATATAAACATTCTGGGTTAGACCAAAAATTGCAGGAATTGAATCGAGGGCAAAGAGTAAATCGGTCATTCCGAGCGCGATCAAGGCGATAGTAAATGGTTTGATTCCGCGCTCTTGGAGCACGCGGATGATTCCACTCTCTTTTTCATCTTCGCCATGGGTGGCGCTCTCGGCATAGAGTTGTATCGCTGTGTAGAGCAAGAATGCGCCGAAGACAAAGAAGACCGCTTCAAATCGAGCGATTACTGCAGCTCCTACGCTAATTGCGATCACGCGCAGTACGAGCGCAATAACGATTCCGATAAGCAAGGCGAGCTGTTGGCGCTCTTTAGAAATCTTGAGCTTTGTAAGAATGATGACAAAGACAAAGAGATTGTCGAATGAGAGTGAATACTCAGTGAGCCAACCTGCAAAGAATTCTTGCTGTGCTTGTGAATCAATCCAACTTCCTAATGAGATGCCAAATCCGATTGCTAGGCTGACATAGAACGCGGTCCACATAAGAACTTCGCGCATAGAGGTCTCTTTATTGCGATTCTTAATGGCCCAGGTGAAGTCAAAAGCTAGGATTGCAAGCAGCGCGATTATTGTTATGAGCCACTCAGTAGTCGAAACCATTAAGGCAGACTAGCATTCTCCATCGTGAGCACAGATCAACTCGAAGACTTATTTAGTGAGATTGAGTCACTATTTAGCGCTCATCAAACACTTGTGCGCGTAGTTCTGTCTGGTCGCCGCAGAAATATGCAGACTCCGCATGAGCGCATCGATATACGTCCTGTACTCATCAAGAATTCATTGCAGATGCAACTTACCTATAGCGATGGTCGCGCTATGACAACTAAGAACTTTGCACCTAATCAGACGCCGCTACATTCATTGCTTCGCACTGGATATGCCAACATTTTGCTTGAACAAACCACTGGCTCAATAAGTGTTCGCATTACAAAAAAAGGTGAACCGTTGATCCACCGCACTAGCGAGAAGAAGGACCAGGTTCTCGAGCATGATCGCACCAAGTCGCGATTACTCGAACCATCAGACCCCTTCCTTATCGCTGTGGGAATTTCAGATAAAGATGGCAAACTCAAACCAAGTAAAGCCGATAAGTATCGTCAGGTCGAAGAGTTTTTACGTCTACTCACACCGGCGCTGACGAGCGCTATTTCTGCTGGTCATATTCCTACCCCGACCCAAGAGAAGCCGCTGACGGTCGTTGATTTGGGATGTGGCCATGCCTACCTAACCTTTGCAGCGCATCAATATCTGCGCGGTCAAGGTTTGCCAGTTTCAGTAATTGGGATTGATGTCAGAACAGCTTCACGAGATCGCAACAATGAGATTGCAAAGCAGTTAGGAATTGCGGGCAGTATTGAATTCCGAGCAGAAGAGATTGCGGATACATCGTTGACGAAAGCTGATGTCGCTATTGCTCTCCACGCCTGTGACACTGCAACTGATGATGCAATTGCTTGGGCAATAAGCGCAGGATCTGGTCTGGCGTTGATTGCGCCTTGCTGTCATCACGATATTCAGGCACAGATGAATGAGATCCCCGAGCCATGGACGATGATGACCCGAAATGGAATTATGAAAGAACGTCTCGGTGATTTGCTGACTGATGCTTTACGAATGCAGATTATGAAGCTACATGGATATCGCGTCGAGGCAATCGAATTCATTGGCGGAGAACACACACCTAGAAATCTCATGATTCGTGCGGTAAAGACAGGCGCTACTGCTGATTCGGCAGAACAGCAGCGTTATGAGCAGATGCTCTCGCTATGGAAAGTTAAACCTGCGCTAGCAGCCCTACTGAGCCGTTAGACTTACTGCCATGTCCAAGGTTCTTGCATCGCTGCCAGTCGGCGAAAGAGTCGGCATCGCATTTTCTGGCGGTCTCGATACCTCTGTAGCCGTTGCATGGATGCGCGCAAAGGGTGCGATTCCTTGCACATACACCGCAGATCTGGGCCAATACGACGAGCCAGATATCGACTCAGTTCCAGGTCGCGCAAAAGAATATGGGGCAGAGATTTCACGTCTTGTTGATTGCAAAACCCCTCTGGTTGAAGAAGGCCTTGCTGCAATTGCTTGCGGCGCCTTTCATATCCGTTCTGGAGGAAAACAGTATTTCAATACAACTCCGCTAGGTCGCGCCGTAACTGGCACGCTCTTGGTGCGCGCAATGCTGCATGACAAAGTTGAAATCTGGGGAGATGGCTCAACTTACAAAGGCAATGACATCGAGCGTTTCTATCGATATGGTCTTTTAGCCAATCCAAATCTAAGAATTTATAAGCCGTGGCTTGATGCTGATTTTGTCCGAGAACTCGGTGGACGTAAGGAAATGTCTGAATGGCTTGTGGCAAACAATCTGCCGTATCGCGACAGTACCGAAAAGGCTTACTCAACAGATGCCAACATCTTGGGGGCAACGCACGAAGCTAAGAACCTCGAAAATCTTGATGCCTCTATCGAAATCGTTTCACCAATCATGGGCGTGAAGTTCTGGGATGCAAGCGTTGCTATCGCATCTGAAGATGTGAAGATTCAATTTGTTCAAGGTCGCCCCGTTGCAATTAACGGCAAAGATTTCACAGATGTTGTTGCGCTAATTAATGAAGCTAACGCTATTGGTGGCCGCCATGGACTTGGAATGGCTGATCAAATCGAAAACCGCATCATTGAAGCAAAATCACGTGGAATCTATGAAGCACCTGGAATGGCGCTGCTCTTCATTGCATACGAGCGCTTGATCTCAGCAATTCATAACGAAGACACGATTGCTAACTATCACGCCGAAGGTCGCCGCCTTGGTCGCTTACTTTACGAAGGTCGTTGGCTGGACCCACAGAGCCTGATGCTTCGTGAATCTCTGACTCGCTGGGTGGCATCTGCAGTTACCGGTGAAGTAACGCTGCGCCTGCGCCGTGGAGATGACTATTCAGTTATCAATACGACGGGTCCTGCGCTGAGCTATCACCCGGATAAGTTGTCGATGGAGCGCACGGAAGATGCAGCATTCGGTCCAACTGATCGAATCGGCCAATTAACTATGCGCAATCTCGATATTGCCGATACTAGGGCCAAGCTTGAGATGTATCGCGATCAAGGCCAACTCGGTGGCGGAGATTTCAACCTAATTAAGGAGCTCGAAAATTAATAACGCAACTAGAAAAGTCTTGGCGGCGATCTTCGTCGTTGTCCTAATCGCTGCAACTATCCTCGGAGGAATTCAATTGACCGGATCAGACTCATCAAAGCTTCCTACCGTCTCAGCTGCTGCCGGACAGACACCGACAATTTCAGCTCCTGAAGGAACTCCTCCCGCTGAACTGACAACTGAAGATGTCATTGTTGGTACAGGTGCAGAAGTTCTTCCCACTTCAACGCTGACAGTGCACTATGTCTTGATGACATGGTCAGATGGAAAACTCATCGAATCTTCATGGTCAGGAGAACCTGCAACATTCCCATTGGCACAAGTTGTTGAGGGATGGCAGAAGGGTCTTCCGGGCGCAAAGGAGGGCGGACGCCGCCTCTTGGTTATCCCACCAGATATGGGTTACGGACCATCAGGTGCTGGCCCGATTAAACCTAACGAAACTCTTATCTTCGCAGTCGACATTATCAAAGTCGCCTAGTTATTTAAGAGTTACTTCTTCTGAAACCAGACTGTTGTACCGGCTGGAATTTTTCCATTGACCAACGGTCTTGATGAAATCAAGATTTCACCCTTTGGCATGGTGTATTCCTGCGCTCTAAAGTTAGTGATGCAGTTCCAGCCATTTGGACGGGAAAAGTGAAGAACTGACACATCGCTGGTCTTATGCCACTTAATCTCTTCTTTAGTCTGTAACTCTTTACGTAGCTCTAGCGCGCGGCGATAGATGGCAAGTGGTGAATGCGCATCTTTCTCTTCCACTTCTACTGAGTAATCGCCAAACCAATTTGGTTGCGGCAAGTGTGCTCCGCCTGTACCGAAGCCAAATGATGAGCCTGACTTTGTCCATGGCAGGGGCACGCGGCAGCCATCGCGCCCTTTATCAATCTTATGGTTACGCAAATACTGAGGATCTTGGATATCTTTTTCTGGAATATCCGTAACTTCATGAAGTCCAAGTTCTTCGCCCTGGAACATGTAGGTACTTCCAGGAAGTGCCAAGATATAGAGCGTTGCCGCTAGCCCATTTTTTGTGCCAGATTCTTTATCTAGTGGGTGGGATGTGCCATTGCTCAACATCCAATCACGGCGATTTACAGCAGGGTTGAGCCCCATCTTTGTTGCATGGCGAATCTGGTCATGATTTGAAAGTGTCCATGTGCATGTCGATTTATTCTTCTCAGCGAGTTCAATAGCCTCCTGTGTTGCTGCGCGATATGCACCTGCCTCAAATGGGGTTTCAATAAAGCGGAAGTCAAAGCACTGACCCAAGGTCTTTGTGCTGGCATAGAGCGGTAAGCGATCCGGATGCACAAATGCTTCAGCCACGGCAACACGTGGAGGGTCGTAAGAATTAAAGAGTTTGCGCCACTCTTTATAAATCTTAAACAACTCATCACGGTCGGCAAAAATACCCTTGCCCTTGTTTCCGCGCTGCTCAAGGCCTTCAAAAACATCAAGGTTGCGAAGTGGTTCTGATAAATCTTTCTTTAAGGCATGTGCAACATCGATACGGAATGCATCAACACCGCGATCGGCCCAGAACTTTAAAGTCTTAAGAAAGTCCTTTTGGATCTCCGGGTTATCCCAGTTGAAATCTGGTTGTTCTGGTGCAAACCAGTGCATGTACCACTGGTTATGTTTTCCACCCATTGCAGATTCATGGGTCCATGCGCTCGGTGCAAAGTGTGAAACCCAATCTGTTGGAGGCAGCTCACCCTTCTTACCGCGACCATCACGGAAGATATAACGGTTACGCGCTTTTGAACCAGGCTTTGCAGCAATCGCTTCCTTAAACCATTCATGCAAGTTAGAAGAGTGGTTTGGAACGATATCTACGTAAACACGAATGCCTACCTTATGAAGAGCAGCAAGCATTTCGTCAAAGTCAGCAAGTGTTCCTAACTTTGGATCCACGTCACGGTAGTTGTCGACGTCGTAACCTCCATCGACTAGTGCAGATGGATAGAAAGGGCTAAGCCAGACGGCATCAATATTGAGAGACTGAAGATATGGAATGCGCGATGTGATGCCTTTGATATCCCCAATGCCGTCTCCATTGGAATCAGCGAAGCTTCGTGGATAAATCTGATAAACCGAGGCTTGGCGCCACCAGTTCTTATCTTTACTCAGGCCCTTGGACTTTGACATGCTCCAAACTCTACGCAAGCAGAGCAAGGGACGATAGGTAAACACACAAATTGTGACGGAAATGAAACATTTTTGCAGTTTTGTGCAGAGACGTTATAAATTCCGTACTCTTACTCCATGTCCTTAATGTTGACCTTGGATTTACTCGCCACTTTTGCATTTGCTCTAGTAGGCGCAAGAGTTGCAGCGGATAAAGGACTGGATTACGGTGGTATAGCTTTCATCGCAGCTGTCGCCTCACTTTCAGGTGGAACGCTACGAAATGTTTTCCTCGGAATTCGTCCAATATGGATAATTGATCCTTGGATAGTGCTTAGCGTTATTGCAGCAGTGCTTCTAACGTTGGTATTCAGGCGCGTGACTCACATTGGAAAGACTCTTCTCATCATGGACACCTTCGGGTTAGCCGTAGCTGCGATGTCAGGCACGCAACTTGCCTACGAGATGGATGTTGTCTGGTTCGGTGTGATATTTCTTGGTGTCATTACAGCAGTAACTGGGGGCCTCGTCCGCGATGTTCTCTGTCAGCTCGAACCAGTCTTGCTTCATCGCGAAACTATTGGAACGTCAACGCTGATTGGCGCCTCCACTTATGTCGCACTTCACGGCTTAGGGTTTGCCGACAACATCTCCGCTATTGCAGGCGGGCTGGTTGTAATCACCACCCGCTTAATCTCGATTAAATACGATCTTCACTTGCCGAAATTTGAGAAGAAGTAGCGTCTCTAGGAGGATTCACAAGCAAGCCCTGTAGGTTTCTCCTATGTCCACCGAGCTCGAGATTCTCAAGTCTCTCGAATCTGAGGCTATAGAAATCTTCCGCGAGACGGCTGCCAGTTTCAAGAATCCAGTCCTGCTCTATTCAATCGGTAAGGACTCCTCGGTTCTTCTGCACTTAGCCAAGAAGGCTTTTTATCCAGCCCCAATTCCATTCAAGTTACTGCATATCGATAGCACCTGGAATTTTAAAGAGATGATCACCTTTAGGGACAGAATTGTGTCTGAAGGAAAGTTCTCACTTATTGCTCATTCCAATCAAGAAGGCATTGCTAGTGGGATGAACCCATTTGATTTTGGTATCTCTGAATACATTCGAGTTATGAACACGGTGCCGCTCCGAGAGGCGCTGGATCTACACGAGATTGATGCGGCGATTGGCGGATCTCGTCGTGACGAAGAGAAATCTCGTGCCAAGGAACGAATTTTTAGCGTACGTGAAGCAGGCCATCGCTGGGATCCACGTGCACAGCGCCCTGAACTTTGGCGAACCCACAATCCAAAGCTTGCACCTGGGCAGACCATGCGCGTCTTTCCAGTTTCGGACTGGACCGAACTCGACATCTGGCGCTACATCGCTCTGGAAAACATTGAGGTGAATCCGCTCTATTTTGCAAAGGTACGTCCTGTAGTCAAGCGAGGCAAACAGTTAATCATGGTCGATGATGAGCGCTATCAGCTCAATGATGGCGAAGAACCTGAGATGAAAGAGGTTCGCTTTAGAACTTTGGGTTGCTACCCATTGACTGCCGCAGTTGAATCGAGCGCGACGAATGTCGAAGAAGTTGTCGAAGAAGTTTTCCAAGTCAAGCTCAGCGAACGAGCAACTCGCCTGATTGATGGCGAGAATGAAGATTCTATGGAAAAGAAAAAGCGCGAGGGCTACTTTTAATGAAGATTCCAGTAGTGCGCCTACTTACTTGCGGCAGCGTTGATGATGGCAAGAGCACTCTGATTGGTCGATTGCTCGTTGAAACCGACAGTATTCCTCACGATACAGTGGACACAACGCGCAAAGTACGTCGCGCAGGATCGACAATTCCTGCCGGAGAAATAGATTTCAGCTTGCTTACAGATGGCCTTGAAGCAGAGCGCGAGCAAGGAATTACCATCGATGTTGCATACCGCTCTATGTCACTTCTCGATGGTCGCCGCCTCATTATCTCTGATGCACCCGGACACGAGCAGTACACGCGAAATATGGCAGTTGCCGCATCTCGCGCGCAGATTTCGATTGTTCTCGTTGATGCGACAAAGGGAGTTCGCACCCAGACCCTTCGCCACTTAACTATCTGTTCTTTACTCGGCGTCGAACGGGTACTTGTTGCAGTTAACAAGCTCGATGCCGTGGGATTTAGCGAAGAGATTTATCAGCAGATCAAGAGCGAGATTGAGCAGACACTTACACGACTTGAGTTGATCGATGTTCACTTCATTCCGCTCAGCGCTTTAGCTGGAGATAACGTAGTTCAGCGCAGCACTCAAGCACCTTGGTATCAAGGACCTACGCTGCTCGAAGCAATTCAATCTTGGCAACCAACACAGAGCGCTAGCGCAACTGCACGTATGCGTGTGCAATCGATTTCTCGCGCTGATGACTTCCGTGGGGTAAGCGGGACCATTCATCACGGCAACTTTGCAGTGGGCGATGAAGTAAAGATCTTCCCAAGCAACAAGCTTGCCAAGATTGGAAAGATTATCTCGGGCTTCCAGGAAGAGCAGGTAGCGCTAGAAACCAAGGCGGTCACCCTTGTCCTAGAACCTGAGGTCGATGCAACGCGGGGTGATTTGATTGCCGCAGCCAGCGAAGAGCTACATGCATCCGATCGCTTTAACGCTCATCTTGTCTGGTTTAACGAAGATGCGCTGATCCATAGCCGCTCTTACCTACTTATCTCTGGCCCAACTCAAACGCCTGTCATTGTGACCAAGATTCGCCACAAAATTGATGTCAACACCGGCGAACATAACTCTGCAAATACTTTGGTGATGAACGAAATTGGCGAAGTTGAAATCGCCACCAATCAGCCGCTCGCGCTACTTCCTTATAAGCAATCCCGCGAATTTGGAAACTTTATCCTTGTCGACCGCCTTAATTTCCAGACAGTCGGTGCTGGCATGATTCGCCATGCTCTACGCCGTGGCGAGAACATTACTTATCAAGAGTATGAAGTCGATAAGGCTGCCCGGGAGAGCGCAAAGAATCAGAAGGCGAAAGTCATCTGGCTTACTGGACTTTCTGGCTCAGGAAAGTCAACGATTGCCAACGTTCTCGCTAAGCGCCTTCATGCGCTCGGTATGCACGCTTATGTTCTTGATGGCGACAATCTACGTATGGGGCTCAACGTTGATTTAGGTTTCACACCTGAAGATCGCGCAGAGAATGTTCGTAGAACCTCTGAGGTTGCTAAGTTGATGGTCGATGCAGGTCTGATTGTTATTACAGCGCTGGTCAGTCCATTTGAAGCAGATCGCCAACGTGCTCGTTCCATCTTTGATGAAGGCGATTTCATTGAGGTCTTCGTTGATACCCCCGTTGATGTGTGTATCTCGCGCGACCCTAAGGGCTTATATAAGAAGGCAAAAGATGGTCAGATCCCTAACTTCACTGGAATCGGCCAAGATTACGAAAAGCCATCTCAACCGGAACTTATCCTCGATGGCACGGCGGATACCGATGCCAATACGAAAATTATCCTGGAGCGCTTGCTGTGAATTGGATTTTCTTTGCTCTCGCCGGTTCTGTTGCACAACTCATTGATGGCACACTCGGTATGGGCTTTGGACTCACTAGCTCAACACTTCTTTTAACTTTAGGAGCATCGGCGGCAGTTGCATCCGCTGCGGTGCATGCTGCAGAGATAGGTACAACCTTGGTATCGGGTGCATCTCATTGGCATGCTGAGAATGTAGATAAACGAATTCTGCTCAAGCTCGCAGTTCCTGGAGGAATCGGAGCGCTACTTGGTGCGACATTTCTTTCGTGGATTGATCTGTCGAGTGCAAAGATCTTTATCTCAACTCTGCTTCTACTACTCGGATTTTTACTTCTCTATCGCAACATCTTTCCCTCAACTCAACCACAACCATCTGTTGAACTCACGAATCCGCGCTATCTGACCTATTTAGGTTTCACCGGTGGATTTGTCGACGCATCCGGTGGTGGGGGATGGGGTCCGATTGTTACTCCTACGATGATGACCACCACTACCGTTGAACCTCGCAAAATCATTGGAACCGTTAGTGCTGCAGAATTTATTGTTGCCGTTTCAGCCAGCGTCGGATTCCTTGTCAACATCAATCGCCTCGATATTGATTGGTCAATTGTTGGTGGGTTAGCTCTCGGTGGATGTCTAATGGCTCCGATTGCTGCGCGAATTGTCGTAATTCTTCCTCGCAAACAGATCGGAATTCTTGTAGGAATCGCCGTCATTGTCATTAACGGCTACCGAATTTTGACGGGCTAGCTACAACTCTTTGATGTTGATCCCGTTTGCGCTCAAGTCTTGCAAGATTGTCTGATATCTAGCGGTGAACTTTGTGGTGTTGACTGCTTCACTCTTCCATCTGCCGGCATGTAGTTTTTCAGGAAGAATCTCATCATTAAAGTAGGCATCAAAACGTTTATTGTCAGCCAGATTTAGAAAATTCTTGATTATTTCAATCGTTTCCTCACGGCGGTGGATAACCAAGTCTTCAATTCTCAACTCCAATTTGTTCTCAGCCTTAATCGTGGATAAGGCCATCTGCCCTGTGACTATGCGCCGCTTCCACCAATCTAGGGCTGCAAAATGTTCACTAGGCCCCCACTTCTCCTTCACAACCGAAGATGCCACATCACGGCCGTCGCGGATTACATGGATGAACTTACTTCCAGGCAATAGAATGTTAATCAAATCTGCTTGCATAATGTTTACTGGAGTGGAATCTCCAAAGTATCTTTTTACGCTATCTTTCATTTGGGCCCTCGATAGGGATTCAAAGAGAGCGCGAGACGCGGTTATGCGATCAACCTTAAAGCCAGCCTTAAAATTTTCTAGCGCTTGCTCTAACTCTTCACGAGGAATTCCTTGTATGAGACCACGTTGGTTTCCCTTCTTGCCAGTTTCAGACCACCACGGACCCAGTAGCTCTTTCTTAAAAAGTGAAAGTTTGCTCTGACCGAAAAGAGGAAGAGCTCTTGCAATCAAGTTATTTCTTTTGGCTTTGAGATTCTCCTCAATGGCTAAAGGTCGCGTAAGCGCAATATCTACCAAGCCATGTCGACTGGTCAGAAACTTAATTTCTCGCGGCATACTCGCATGAAAATCCGGATGGCGGCTTAAGAGATTGAGCAGGATTGTTGTTCCACTTCTGCCTGTGCCTCCAATGAATACTGGAGTGAAATCATCTGCCATGAGTAGACAGTAAAGGGTTGCTGCGAAAATCAAGGCGCTATTCTTCTCGAATGGGAAAGTCTCCGATATTTCACAAAGTGACCCCTGTCTTTGTTGGCGGAACTGGGCGCAGTGGCACCACCGTGATGGGCGACTTACTTGGCAATCACCCAGATGTGCGTACCAGCACTCCGATTGAAATTAAATTTCTATCCAACCGATCAGGTTTACTTGATGTTGTCTTCGGTCGAGAAGATTTGCCGAACAAGAAGAAGGATTCTGTCTCAATCTTTCATTTCCGCACATATCGCAAACGCAGGAAGCGCGAAAAAGAGAAGCAAGCAATTATCTTGGCGGAATTTGAAGAGCAGGTGTGGAATAAATGGTGGGATATCGATGCCCCACCTCCGCATGGTCGAGGTTTAATCTCAGGAATTTCGCGCCCCAATCTTGAAAAACTTATGGCGGCCCTGCGAAGAGATTTGAGAATTAATCGCATCTGGGCAGCGCGTAGATTTATGAAGAGATTCATAGCCCTGCAAGATGAAGCTGGTTCTGAAAAATATTGGGTTGAGACAACCCCCATGAATATTCCGACCGCAGATAAACTTCTTAAGCTCTTTCCGAGCGCTCTCTTCATCACCATGGTTCGTGATCCTCGCGATGTGATTGCATCCCTTCTCACAAAGAACTGGGGACCAACAACCCCTATGGAGGGTTTAACCTGGATTGAAAAGCGCCTGACTGACGGCCATAATGCATTGAAAGCGGTTCCCGCGAGACAAAAGATCACAATCGCACTGGAAGATTTAGCAATCGATAATCGTGAAGAGACCTATCGAAAGCTCACAAATTTCGTAGGGATTACTGATGCGCCCCTGATGAGAAAGTTTTTTGAAGAAGAGCTCACGCCAGAAAATGCTACGAGCGGACGATGGAAGAAGGAAATATCCAGTCCTGAATTTGATGCTGCTTATGCCGCTCTTGAGCAGAGGTTGCAATCGACCTTAAATGATTGAGGCGAGAGGCAAGCTGATTCGCAAGTAAGTCTTTCCTGACTCAGAACTGATGTCTATTCCGTCAGCAGATTGTTGCGCTAACAACAAAGAGCCAAGTCCCGACTTCTTTGAGATCTCACCTTTACCATTATGCGTAAGTTCAATTTGTAGATGAGTTAATCCCTTAACAAGCTCGACCTGAATGCTATCCGCCAAGCCGTAGCGAATTGTATTTGTAATCATCTCTTCCACGACTAGCGAATTTCGCTGTGCAAGGCTGGGGTCCGCTTCGAGGTAATTGAGCCCTGCTACTTCAATATCCGCAATTCCTTGCCAAGAGGCAATCAATTTCTGAATACGCATAACGCCTCCCATTTCATTATTTGAAATATTTTGATAATCACGATTTAGAGCAGATTCAAGTGATTGCAATGCCTCTGCAGTACCTGCACCTGATGTACTGAAAGAAGCGGCCTCTAGACGTTTAGATATCCCAAATAGCTCAGATTGCAAGGAGTTATGGAGATACTCAGCAAGCTCAACCTCTCCATTAGAAGACTGATCTTTTGCGGACAGAGAGGCGACTCTAAATCCAACGGAAGCAGCGGCGCCTATTGCCAAGTCTCGATCTTGAATCACTAGGCGGTAAGCCGAAACCAGAAGAATTAGTCCAGGAATAGTTGGGGAGACAAGTAACCCAGCGAGGGCACTAGCATTTTCGTTGAGCGGGTTACGAATAGTAATAGGTATAAAGACTGGCAGTAGACCTACGAGTGCCAAGAAAGCAATACCGAGGGTGAAACGATTCACTCTCATTCTATTCTGCAACAATCGGTAACTCTGAATCAGAACTAGAGATGTTGCTACTCCGATAGTTGTGACATACAGAGACGATTCAAAACCAATAACAAGAGCTATCCCGTAACCGCCTACAAAGAATTGATAAGCTAAAATATATTTGGCGCTGAAATCCAAATTCTCAATCGCATCTCTCAATATTCCAAGCATATGTCTGTGCTTGATCTGACCCAACGCGTTTACCCATAATCGATGGCTCAGCGGCCTAAGAACATCATTTATCTGTGACTGGATTACCTTTGAAGCTTTTAGTAACACTTTTGGTTCGACCTTGTCTTTTTGAAGCCCTATGGCGCTCATGCTGGCTTTTATCCCATTAAGAGCTTCTGAATACACACGGCGAGGATCCATTTTGTCGTTGATTACAGAACGTGGATTTGCGAGTAACAGCGATGCTTCAGCAAATAAGTGATTGAACTTATCGCGCCTGGATAAAACCATCTCCATGAATGAGGAAATCGTCAAGAAATAGATAGTTGTGAAAATCATTGACGAAAGAATCGCAAATATTGGACTCAAATTGTCAGTTAATCCAAAAGCCCTAATCAACTGGTGTAAGAACTCGCCTCTTAAAGCTCCAACAACGGCAATTAGACCTAAGGGTAAGAAGATGCTGCGCATCCCTAGTCCGTACTTTTCCGTGAGAAAGCAGACTAGCCAGAGCATAGGAAGCGTAATCACAGCGACGAGAAGCCCGATAGAAAGACAGAGAAGAAGGAATGCAAAAGAGGAGTCATCTTGGATAAGACGTGAAGGAACAGAGAATATTGAGACTAAGCCGTAATAGAAGAAAGTAATCTTCCTAAATTTAAGGTTTTGAAGTCCAAACTTGAACATGTGGGCCTTAGATTTTTCCAGAGAACTTCTTAAAGGAGTTTGCTAAGAGAATTCGCGGGTTGGTTGACTTCTCTCGCTTGATTTCTAGGAAGGTGTAGATTCTTGCCAAGATTGCCTCTACAGCTTTTTCGCTAATGTTTCGTCGCGCAGCTATCTCGGAGGAAGAGAGGCCTTCAGAAACTTCTCGCCACACCTCTATCTGAAGATCTGTAAGTTTCTCAAACTTGTTGATGTGATTGACGTTCTCATTAAATGGTCTGTGTTTAGTCTGAAGAATTGTTGAGATAATTTGAGCCACATTTTCAATCTCAGACTTAACCAAGTACCTAGATCCTTTAGGAGCGCTAATTCCACTAATTGATGCAAATCTTGGATCTTGGTAAGAAGTGAGAAAGACAATTCCAATCTGCGGCACAGACTTTCTCAACGCATGTGCCAAGTCAAAACCAGTTGGCCCAATACCCAAATCCAAGTCAAGAAGCGCAACATCAGCAGGACTTAAACTGTTTAGTATAAGAGCTTCTTTTGCAGACGAAACTGAACCTGCAATATCAAAACCTGAGGAACTTAAGGCACCTTCTAGAGCAGTACGAACAAACTTGTCGTCATCGACAACAAGGATACTTCCTAGTTTCACGGACCTCATAGCCCCGAATTATTCTCCGAAATTAGGGGTATCCCTAATGGGTGTTAGGGGTGACCCTACGGGGTTCTGCCTGAGAAACACAGAGTGACCGATTCTTTACCCAATCAGTTCAAGCGCCACATACGTAATGGCGCTTTCTGAGTCAAAATCCTAGAAGGGGATTGAAATGATAAATAAGAAACTGGCGGCTCTTTTGGCCGTGCCCGTATCAGCACTGCTTGTTATAGCTGGAACTCAATCCAGTATTGGTGCATTCGCCGCGACTGGAATTGAGGGAGATGCGGTTACGGATGTGACCACTTCTGCTAGCGCAGATTCAATTCTTCAGTGTGCGTGGCGCATCGGTGGAGTTGCTTCTACTGTTGCACTAGCAAACACTGATCCTGAACTTGAGTACGTAGGTTCCGAGTACGCACTGGTTGGCTCAGATGAAGGAATAAAGATTTTCCTTTCCGGGGATGCAACCGAAAGCACACGTTGCTCTTTCTACAATGACTACAAGGGAGCTCAGGTCAAGGTCTCGTGGGATGGCACAGCCTTTACATCCTCGACTATTGCAAATCCGTCGGACACTTCGCTCTCCTGGAATGTCAGTGAAAAGGCTTTGGGCATAACTTATGCCGATGCTACATGCACTGACGATTGGGTAACAGAAGCTTCTCTCTCCATCTCAGATACATTTACGGCTGGATCCGAAATTAAACCTGCAGCGATTCTTGCCACTTCCGTGGATACATCGGAGGAATACAACCCATCAGCAAAGACTGGCTCCACATTCCCAAGTTGCGGTTTTTCAGCATCATTTTCTACCGCAATTCCATCTAACAAGACCCCAAACAACCCAGGTTCCCAGTATTCATTCACTGGACCAGAGTTAACGACAACGCTAGTTCTTGAGCCATAAAAGGTAACTCGCAGTGAGTAAGGAGGTCACCACGATAAATGGTGACCTCTTTACTGTTTAGAACCTAGTTAAAGTCCTGAGAAAAGAGCATCGAGCATTGAGTAGAAGAAACTTAAGAGTGTTATCTGTTAGTTCACTGGTTGGACTTACCCTGCTGCTGCCTAATTTGGCATCTGCCGGCGATTTAGGGGTAGGACTGCGAGTAGTCCCCAATTCCTCTACAAACTCTCAAATTTCTGGGAACACAAAGCTTTGGTTTGTTGTGAAACAAAATGATGCAACATCTAGAGAGCTTGTGCTCTCAGGTTCAAACTCTATGGATCAGCAGGTGAGGTTAAGCCTGGTGAAGTTGCAGCGGATTGATGGGGAACCCGCTATCTCCAATGAAGCTAGTGACGTTGCGCCATGGATTGCGTTTTCCGAGAATAACTTTGTTCTAAGAAAGAACCAGAGCGAATCAATAACTATGAAAATTGCACCTCCAACAGATGCAAAATCTGGGTCATATGAGGCATATCTAATCGTGAGCGCTTCTGATGCCAAAGCTTACAAATCAAGTGGTGAGGTAACTGAGGCTGTCATTAAGAATTCAGCGCGGGTCGCTCAGCCAGTATTCGTAGGAGTTGGAAATTACGAGGATTTCGTTGTTAATTTTGAAATTGCTGATGTGGACGGTGTCAAGACTCTCCAGGATAAATTCATACGAGTATTTCTGGATAACAAGGGGAAAACTCCAATTTCTCCAAGTGGTCAAATTCAACTAAAGAATATGGATTTTGAACAAGGAACACTTGGGCCATTTCCCTTTTACTCTGCAACGATTTCGCCAGATTCAAAAGCATATATAGATGTTCAGGTTCCAAATACTGTTAATCCTGGCAATTGGAAGTTGTTTGTAAGCGCAAGCCAAGGTAATGTGACTGAGACTCGAGAATTTGAGAAGAATCTTACATTTACAAATAGATTCGATTTTCTTGGGGGAGCCATTCGTGCTTTTGTCGTAACACTCGGACTACTACTTGCTCTGTGGGCATACCGAACTCTTCGCCCAAGAAGTGCAACAGATATCTCATCTAGGTTGATGTCCGGAAGATCTAGCCGGGGTAAAAATCGAATATCTAAAGAAACTCAAGCGCTGATTGCTGAGCTTGAGGCCAAGGCGGAAGCGGCAGAACGTAAAGCCGCGTCGTTGAAAAAGAGCGCAGCAAAAAAACCTTCGATAGTTAAGAAGTCAGCAAAGAAGTCGACCAAGAAAAAAGTTGCAGCCAAGGGGATAGCCACTTCCGCTAAGCCGGTAAAGAAAACTACGACTCGAAAAGCGACACCGAAGATGAACTCGACGAAAAAGGTGGTCAAAAAGCGCAGGTGAGATAGGCGAAGGGGACTGAAAGCCTGAATCCAAGCAAATTTTGAAGCAGAATCCGGACATTAGATTGGCTTGCAATAAAGTTGAGGCGTGACATTCCTGCCAAGAATTTCCCTTGTGGCAGTCCTGAGCATCCTCTTTTCATTCTTCAATTCTGGGGGTGCTTCGGGAAGCGTTTGCTACACACTCAATGATGCTGGGACTTCTATTACCGGTGCGTCCGGTTGCGCAGGCGCCATTTCAATAGCTGAGGGTGTAATCTCAATTGCACCCAATGCGTTTCAGGGTTCCACAGTCTCATCCGTGACTTTTCCTAATAGTCTCACGACAATCGGTGAATCCGCTTTTTATCGAGTTTCAACCTTAGAGACTGTTACATTCGGTAGCAGCCTCTCCTCAATAGGTGCCAGCGCGTTTGCGGATGACTCAATTACCGCATTGGTACTTCCCAATTCTCTGACTTCTTTGGGAAATGGAGCCTTTTACAACTTACCTAGACTCACAACGCTTACGCTGGGAACTGGAATCATAGACATTCCGGAGGATGCCTTTGTAGGCAGCGGAATCACTTCGCTAGTTATTCCAAACCAAATTAAAACTATTGGTAAGAAAGCTTTTCGAGGATCGCTAAACCTCACTTCGCTAACACTAGGATCGGGAGTCGAGACTATTGGAGAAGAAGCCTTTCAGGCGTCTCCAGTCGCGGCGCTCACGGTTCCTAATTCTGTGAAATCAATCGGAACAGCAGCATTTGCGCAAACGAATATTTCAACGCTCTCTATCGGGACTGGACTTCAATCTATCGGAACTGCGAGTTTTTATGGCGTACAGGTCACCTCACTAGTTATCCCTAATACGGTCAAATCTATTGGCACACAAGCCTTTGAAGGCGCAAACCTGCTCAGCTCATTAGTACTGCCCGAAGGGCTCGAGACAATTGGAACTGATGCATTTAAGAGCACGACATCATTAACTAGCCTCACAATCCCTGAATCTGTTTACTCTCTTTCATCGTCGGCTTTTTCGGGGAGTGGTTATTCAGTTCCACCAAGTGTTACGACGCGAGTTACTGAAACTGCGAGGCTCCGTGATAATCGAATCGCACAAGCCGCCGAGGCTGCACGAGTGGCAGAAGAAAGAAGAATCGCCGAGGCTGCAGCTGCCGAAGCTAGAAGGGCTGCAGAGGCCGCACGCCAACAGGCGCGTATTAGAATTACATCTGCTCTCAATAATGGTTTGACACCAACTCAGAACGATTTGCTTGCAGCGGGTTTTAGTGGGATTTCTGAGAGCAATGTAGCCAAGCTAGCGATTCTTATTTTAAATGAGAAGTTGACTACTCTGGAAGAGATTACAAAGGCTGCGAAAAAGGTAGTGTTACTCGAGAAGTTTACTTCCCAATTAAATAGCTTTTCTCGTATATCTACCCGAGAGCTTGCAGAATTTGGAGTCCCAGGAATGGATGGACCTTTCAAGACAAGAATCCTCTTGAAAATCTCGAAAGAGCCCATTCAAGCTCGGGCGACCCTCGAAGCAGTTCAAGGGTTAGCTGAAAAGTTCCTCAAAGAATTTATCGCACGAAAAGAACGCTTGGATCGAGTATTAAGAAAATAATCATGAAACAATCTAAGTGGGTTGTGAGGGACTCGAACCCCCGACCCGGTGATTAAGAGTCACCTGCT